>Ga0209386_1000036_pt1 | contig 74570 bp, 64 predicted proteins | sample NGEPertwo_FD_184510 | JGI IMG/M metagenome (GOLD analysis project Ga0209386, IMG submission 184510) | Arctic peat soil microbial communities from the Barrow Environmental Observatory site, Barrow, Alaska, USA - NGEE Permafrost154B-two... | ecosystem: Environmental > Terrestrial > Soil > Wetlands...
TCTGTCATTGTGCTGTTGAATGCCCCTGATAAATAAGTTTTGCCTGCCAGAGTTGGAACAGCTGACGGTGTTTCGCCGTTATTATTTTCCACAGGTGTCGGAGGATTTGCTTTTTCAATCATAGCCAGACCATTGAAAATTATTTTCGCTGTCATGGCTTTTGTTACCTGCATAGGAGAAATCATAACGGTTACCATATCGTCAAATAGTCCCAGGGTTGTCCCTTTATCCATGTAATTAGAAGGATACATTCCGCCAAGTCCAGCATCTGTATAACCGGAAGCTCTCATGACCATAGCTGTAATCTCTTCAATCTTTACCATATTTCCAGGCTTAAAGGTTCCATCAGGATACCCGTTTACAATACCCTTTCGAACTGCATATCCAATATATCCTTCTGCCCATCCATACCCGGCCATATCAGGGAAACCGCTTTTCATCGTTTGAGTCGGTGTGCCCATTACCTCAGCGGCTGGCGGATTCATTGCCTTAACGACCATGATGCATGCCTGCGCTCTAGTCAGTCTGCTGTCAGGATGAAATTGACCATCAACGTCTCCGGTGATGATTCCTTTTTCCGCTAAAGCTGTTATTGCCTCTTCATATACATTACCTGTCACATCTGACGGAACTGTTGCTGCAAAGGCCAGGCCTGTGCAAAGCATTAATATTACCAGTACCATTGAAATTAATTTTTTCATTGTTTACACCTTTCCACTTTATGCTGAAGTTTATCTTAACCCTATCGCCGCTGTTGTTGTTGAAGGCTTTAAACCACCCATATTTCTATACATGAGCAATGCCACGTCTCCCTTTGTTGCAGGTGCGTTCCAGTCTGTTACTGTTACCTGTCCCGTCATATTGTAAAGCTGGGAGTAAAAAATATAGTTATCCGGCCAGATTCCATAAGCATCAATTTCTGTCGTCATGTTTTTTGATCTCATAATCATGGCAATCACCTCAATGTAAGAGACATTGTTCCCCGGTGCGAAGTTGCTGTTTCCAACACCCTTGATTATCCCTGCCTGATAGATGGCATTGATATAAGGTTTTGCCCAGGTATAACCTGTAAGGTCATTGAACACCTCAAGGTTTGCCATAGCAGTCAGGTCACTGACATGATAGGTTGCCTTTGCCATCATGACGGAAAATTCCGCTCTCGTAATGCTTTTTTCCGGGTAATAAAGCCCTGTTGTATCCCCAGTAATAACTTTCTTATCTGTTAAGGCTTTTACTGATGTAAAATACTTCGTATTCACTACATCCTTTGGGTACACTGACTGTGAGTTCCATTCATCATAATTAATATCTGCAAAGGCAAGCGAAAAGCTGCTGATGCATAAAGTTAAAACCAATATCCCTAACCCAATTTTCCTCTTCATCTTAATCTCCTCCTATTTGTTTTATTCTACTTTAACAATTGCTCGATATTCTGATCAGTAAATTCCTGCATCGAAACCTGATTCACTGCAATGATTGAACTGGTCATTCCTGACAAACCAACAGCTTCCGGATATGAAGTCTTTAGCCAATATGAATTTTTTAAGACGCCATAATTTTTGCCAATAATCGCACCCGTTGCCGTTTTCCCCTGAATATCTGCCTTACTGAAACATTTTTCCATCAGATTACCATTATACCCAGCAATGCCTCCTGTAAAACTACCACCCTTTAAAATAGTTGTTTCTCCGACACCGGCATTCCTAATAACGCCCAGGCTGTATCCTGCAATTCCTCCCGTATAATCTTTCCCGAATATTTGGGAAAGATTGATCTTTAAATTGGAAATCACGCTGCCCTCAGCAATGCTTCCAAACAGACCGGCATAACCTGCAAGTTCTCTTGTCCCTACCAGTTCAGCAGAGGGAACAGTTCCCATAATGTACAAGCCTTCTATTTTATACCCGGCACCACTGAAAGTCCCGCTGAAAGGGTTGTCTTTTGTACCGATTGGCCGGAAATTGCCATTGCTCCAATCTGCTGCTGCTGATAAAAAAGCCTGCGCGGTCGGTTCAAAGTCCTTCGTTATTGTAATATCATTGGTCATTACAAAGAATGCTCCCTCACCAAAATGAACTCTCACATGGTTTAACTGTTCCTGCGTTGTTATCTGATATGGATCCTCCTGGGTGCCTGTTCCTGCAATGAACGCGCCATCAATTGCCGAGTGTGAAGCCTTAGTAATACATCCTCCCGAGGTTGCCGGCACAACGACCGGTTCAGGAACGACCGGTTCAGGAACAACCGGTTCAGGAACAACATCATTTGCATTACCTGCGATAACGGTCTCGCCCTTCTTTATCTTTAAAAGCAATATGGCTGCAAACTCTCTTATCAGTTCTTCCGTTGGCTGCAAATTGGCAGTTGTGTTTTTCACATAACCCTTCTTAATCATAATCTCGTAATAAGGCAAAGCCCATTCTGCGATGCCTGCTTTATCTGTTGCCAGAATTTCTACTGGCTCGGTGGACAGACTTTTAGTGGGGATTATTGTTGCTAGAATTTTTATGGCTTCCTGGTTTGTTATATTCAGTCCTATTCCCACTTTCCCCCAACCGATGCCATTGGTAATCTTTGCCTCCACCATGGTTTTAATGGTTGGAACATACCATTCAATCGGGTCCACATCAATAAAGTCAAGCTTCGTATTTGTTGTGACCGGTCTGACGGTTAAAATGTTATTTATAATACTGAAAAATTCTTCACGCTTAATAAGCCCATCTGGCCGGTAGGTTCCATCTGGATAGCCCTTGATAACCCCAAGACTTATGGCCTCTCTGATGACAGTTTCCGATCGATGTCCTGTAATATCTGTTATCTGTACTGCCGCCGATGCGCCTGCTCCGGTTGCCAGCACCATTGTTAGTATCAACACAACTGCCAACATTTTCTTTTTCATCTATTTTGCCTCCCAAGCTTTTTTCTTTCAAATTCTTACATTGATTATATACTCGTTAAAAATATAATGCAAAACAAAAAAGGTTATTAATGACGGCTTTGAACCATACTTCAAAAATAGAAACGACTACGTAAATTCATAGTCGTTTCTATTGTCGTTTTAATTATTTAAGTTCCATAGATTCCATGGGTGTCGGTAAAAATAAATAAGCAGAATGAAGGGCGCCGCTAATAATCTAAATGCCTAGAATATTACAGAATAAGTCCCCACTGTTGTTGCCTGTTCATATGCCACCACTGCCAGTTTCAGTTTCAGCAGACTTTGAGAATGCTGCAGTTGTGATGCAAACAATCCTGCCTGAGCAATCTCAACATCCGTAAGGGTCGTCATTCCAAGATCATATCGTAAATTTGCAAGTCTGAAGGTTTCAGCCGCTTTTTCTGCAGACTGCCTGCCAAGGTCAGCATTAGCCTTGGAATTGAGCATATCCATGTATTTGCTTCGGACATCAAGTTCCATTTTCGCCGGCATTTCATTGTAATTCTTTTGTGCAAGCATTAAATCCGCCTGAGCTTGATGATAATAGGTGGAATTATGTGCATAGCTGTTTCCGACTTCAATCAGGTTTAATTCCTGATATTTTAATGTGAAAGCTGCTGCAGTTACTTCATTTCTGTTATTTACTGCCAGAGTGACCGCTTCACCCAGTGTAATTGTTGAAATTTGAGTCACTTCCATGCTGTCTGTAGGTGTCACGTTCTGCATAACCGGAAAGTCGAAATATATGTTGTAGCTCATTCTTGTAAGAGCTTCTCTGCTTTGTGCGGCAGCCAGATCAACGCTTGCCTGATTATGTGAAATCTCTGCCTGCAGCACATCCTGTTTTGAGACCACGCCAAGTCTGAATTTAGTATTTGTATTTTTAAGTATTGTCTCCTGAGTCGCCAGATTGTCCTTGCTTATACTTGTTGCCCTGATAGTCTGCTTTAGCTCAAAATAAGTCTTTATTGCATCTGAATTCAGAATATTCACTTCTGCATCATAATTATTAATTGACTGTGTTATTGCAAAATTTGCTGCAATCCTTGCCATTTCCTTTTGTGTTCTTGAACTGGTTAATAATCCGCCAAACGTATAGTCAGGCGTACCTTCTCGAACTTTTCTATAAGTGCTGAAATAGCTTTCAGTTTTTGCCTTATTCGCAAGCAGATTGATTTTAGCGATTTCTATGCCTGCGCTGCTTGACATCACAAGCTTTTTAGCCTGTTCCAAAGACATTTTCATCTCTTGACCTTTAAAAATCATCCCATTCCCAAGATTCACATCGGTTGGTCTGCTGATATTGATCGATTGAACCGCTGAAGGCGTCACCCCATTGATATTTACTCCCAGTGCCTGAAGATCTGCTTTCTCAATCATGGCTAGTGCATTGAAAATGATTTTAGCTGTCATAGCCTTTGTCACCTTCATTGGGGAATTTATATCAGTTGTCATGTCCTTAAACAATCCCAGGTCTGTGCCATTCTCCATATAGTTGCTAGGATATGGGCCGCCAAGAGCCGCATCAGTATATCCGGAAGCTCTCATGACCATAGTCGTAATTTCTTGTATGCTTACCAGCGCTCCAGGTTTAAAGGTTCCATCAGGATACCCGTTAACAATGCCAATTTTCACTGCATATCCTATATACCCCTCAGCCCATCCATAACCGGACATATCAGCGAAATAGCTTATTATCGGTTGTTCTGCTGTTCCCGTCACTTCAACGTCTGGTGGGTTCATTGCCTTGACAACCATAATGCAGGCCTGTGCCCTTGTCAGTGTGCTGTCCGGATAGAATTTACCATCAACGTCTCCCGTGATGATTCCTTTTTCAGATAAAACTTTTATTGCCTCTTCGTATACATTACCTGTCACATCTGACGGAACTGCTGCTGCAAATGCCAAACCCGAACAAAGCATTAATATTACTAATACTATTGATACTATTCTTTTCATTGTCTTCTCTCCTTTTCAGCCAGGGTATACTGATATCTGACTCATTGGTCAGAAATTATTTTATACCATAATATTACCCTAGTCAAGGGATTTCAAGCATAGTACAGAGGCACTTTTCACCATACTCTGTGCAAAAGCAAAAACGATTCTCTGTCATCCACGATTACCTGAACATCATGAACCTTAACGGTAGCGGCTGGTCCAGGCTCAATAATACCTCCAGGCTCAATCTTATAAGCACCATAAATCGCTGTAAATCTAAAGGTGAGTGGAATCGTGTCTTTTTTACTCCAGGCTTTGAGCATTGTTTTGTCCCAGATTTTTCCTTCATAAATCAGTTCTCCCTTATTGTTTTTAATGCCTTTTGATGTCATACTCACATTGTACTTTGGCCCGCCATATTCATTCTTGTATCCAATTATTTCTCCTGTCACAATAGTTGGCGTTCCAGCGACTTCGGCATTTAGCACGAAAACCTCTCCAGGCCAGAATAGATTGCTGCCTCTTGGTGTTTCCGGGTCGCCTATGGGTTTATGTTTCAGATTAAAACTTTTTCTGTTCAATTCCCAATCTTCTGTATGATAAACTGCGCCTGTTATCTTTCCTCCCGCCATAACAGTAAACTTATAAGTTCCGAGGCCTGCCCCTGTCTGGTCACGAACGGTGCATACCACCTGATATTTCCCTGGCGTTGCTATACCAACATTCCCAGTTATTACAGGAGGATATTCCTCTCCGAGAGCTTGAATCCCTTCTTTAAAATGAGTGTATATTCGCTTGCCATCTTTATAGACTTCCGTTCTTAACTGAAGGAGGTCTTTCTCCAAGTCGTCCACCTTTATTTGAAGGGCAAAATCATCGCCTTCCTTTACATTTAAAGAGCTAAAGCCGCCAAGTGCGCCACCAGGCCCTATCATAGAACCAGTTTCAATGCTTTTAATCCAGGGCGCTTCTGAAGTGCCCTCCACATAAAAAGTCAGTGTTTCAACGTTTGACAATTTGTCGTATGCCGGATTCCCTGCCGGGTATCCGTCTGCATCTAAAGGAGTCGGAGCCCGGCTTGTATTATCCTCCTGCCAATGTTCTACGATATATTTTCCATCAATGTAAAAACGGTCAATAGGCTTGTCAAGCACTGGTGCCACAGGGTTTGCTGGCACAAGTGCGCCATCAGGCCCTAGCTGAGTCGCACCTGGATGTTCCCCATCATTCATTTGAACGTGATAATATTTCCAGTATTGCCGCCTGCTGGGATCCTTTTCATAATCATCGTAGATAATGCTGTAAGCCACCAGCTGGCCTTTCTTATAAACAAGAGAAGGCTCCTCCTCTTCCTCGGTCACTAATGTCATTATCTTTATTTCTCCACCAGCCGGAATAGCCTTCCATTCATCCACAGCAACCTGAATCAGATTTTGGAAGGCCTGCTTCAATACCAGCAGCCTCGTCTCCCCTATTACCTCATAAAGCTTAAAGTTTTTAAGGAGACTGGCTGCTCCCTGAATCAGGTCTTTCGGAGCCAGTGAAACGGAACCTTCTGTTCCCGACTTCGCTGTATCAAGTCCGGTAAAACTTTTCCACAGGTAGGAATTACTCTCCTGTGAAATAAGATTTACAATATAAAATGGAGAGGTTCTTGTCCCGATGTTCAATACCCCAGCTCCATTGGCTCCAAAAACATCCTCTGCTGGCACGGTAACAGGCACTTCAATTATTTTAACATTATCTATCCTTACACTTCCGTAGCCTCCGCTTCTTCCCCTTTGCAGGTCAAAGTTCCTGAAAAAAGTCTGCCCGGCAGCGACAAAAAACGTATTTCTGCCAATCATTTTACTGGCACCCGTCACTGTTGACGTTGTGGGAACCCTCTCAACGGAAATTGTTTCATTATATGAAACAATCAGGTGTTTATCTGTTGGTGCCGCAACTCCAAAACTTCCCGTTGCCGAGGTCTGGTAAGTGGATCCCATCGAGGCATAACCACCGGTGCTGTTAAACCCCCAAGGGCAGGTTGCATTATTTGTAAACCTTAGATAATTGGTAAGATTTACCTTGTTGCCAGAAAAATTTTCCCGCAGAATATTGGTTTTTGCTTCCACTGCCACGTTAAAAAGCGGCTCGGGTGGTGTTTGGAAGCTGCCATTCGCACTGTTCCAGACAGACCCATTGGAAAATTTTTCCATGAATCTGCTGCCGCTGCTGAATTCATAATAAATTGTGTTTATATTACTGATTCCAATATATCCATAATATCCGCTGGCGATCCAGCCGGAAAAAACAATCTGATGTGGGCCAACTTCTAAAAAAATCGTTTTATGCTCATCCATGGAGCCTTCCCTTGTCTCATACAACTTGCCGTCTACCGTAACAGACCAGCCACCCGTCACCTGATAGCCAAAATAGTTAAACATGTCAAACTCCACGTACCCCTCTTTTTCCATATTCTGACTGATGGAAAAGCTGTAATTTCGAGACTGGTTTATTTTGCCGTAATACCCTGACCCATAGCCTCCTCTTCCCTCTAGGTAGCAGCTGGTGGAATAAGTGTAATAATTATTGCCAGAAACACTGGCCGGATTTGTAAAATCCAGTTGTGCCGCAAGGTCTTTATAATGGGAAAACGTCGGCTGATTAAAATTCAAGTATTCATAAGGATAGAAAACTCTTGAAACACCGCCTGAAGTAGTGAACATGTCAAACTCAAACTGGTACTGGCTGCCGGTTTTAAGGTCAATTTTTCTGGTAATCCCTTCTTCACTTTCCAGTTCCAGTCCTGTTTTCACTTTTGTCTTCTCCTCCGCCTGGTTGCAGATATTGTCAATGGCCGATTCAATTTCAGCCTGATCAGGACTTAAGTCTGTCAAAATATAAGTGGTTTCTTCCTCTCTGCCCGATATGTTTTTCTTGATGGAACGCTCAGTTGCCTGCTGATCTGTTACAGTATTCCTGAATATTTTCACCCTGTTTTCCGGGTTGAGCCACTGTTCATAAAAATAGTAGGTTCCCGAAAGAAATTCATTTTCAGTGGCATATTCATCGGCAACGTCCCATTGGGCTACAGCTTCGCCTTTAGTAAAGGAAGGCAGATTTATTGTCATTCGTTCTCCGGTTTGAACGCCACCCCAATCGCTTCCCTGAAACGCATTACCCCTGAGAATATAAATTTTATTTTCCGCTTCATGAATTTTCGCATAGGAAATCCCGCTGTAATTGTAGTTGTTCGGCTGGCGACCGGTTGACATTACCTGGGTCATAGGTTCCTCTCCGTCCATTTTCATGTCAAAAAGTTTAAAATACCATCTGACAGTTGTTGTCGTTCTGTTTTCATCCTCATAATAGCTTAAGTAAATGTATTTGCCTTCTCCTGTTGAATCCGTCACAAAGCCGGCTGAAAGTCCTCTCAGGTAATAAATGGCAGATCCAATGGGTGCAACCAGCGGGGCGCACTTCACTTGTTGGGTATTACTGTCTGCCACCCAGATGGTGGCATTTTGTCCGGTATTATAGCTGCTGTTGTTATACGTTTGCGTAAATATGACTTTTCCGTTCATATCCATATCTGTCGGTGTAATACTTGATTTCCCTCCAGCCGTCCAGTTTATCTGGGCTGACGGTATTTCTGGAAGAGCTTTTCCCCCAGTAATCCCCTGGTCCATATCGTATTGACCGATATAAAATCGGTTCCCAAGTTTCCCTGAGGGGTCATTCACTACAAAGTTAATTTTCCCTTCTATTAAACGGGTAAGGCTGCCCCCACCACTTACTTTCTCAAGGGTTGCGGTTTTTGGGTTGTATTTTGCGATTTTTGAACTGTCAGCAACGAAGATTTCATCCTTCTGATTTAGAAATATCTCTCCATTCAAAGCAGCAGGAATGGTTGTCACCTCTGCTCCCGTTGTTCTGTTCAACACAATTGTGCTCCCCAGATCTCTGCAGATGATATACACATATTTCTCTTTATTGTCCAGCTTAATAAAGAAGCTGGCTGACTGGTTTACCGTATAACTCCAGTTCGACAGGGTGCCATCCACTGATTCTGCATAGATGGTATGGGTTCCATTGCACACCTGGCTGTAATTCTGAGCCACGATACTGTTTGACTGTATGGTATAGACGTAATTTGAATCATATATGGGACCAATCTCCCTGCAGGTGGAGGCGCACCACATGGCCGACTTCCAGGTCTTGTAATAAACCTGGCGGTACCCCCCTGCATCAGCGGGAGCACGTTTTATCACCTTTATTTGTGGGGTTACACCTTTTTCGATAAATCTGGCCTTCATAGTATTTATTTGCGCTTCAAAAAAAGTGCTGTTCTCCGGGGTGGCTGTAATATACAGGTTTGCCTCTTTAGCATTTACAGGTTTCAGCGATACTGTCGGGGCAATATTGATCACCTCTGTTTCTCCTGTTACTTCTCCCGCTTTACGGTCAGCTTCTGTTACATATTCTTCCAGTGTCGGTTCAATCCATTTGTCCCTGACATTAAGCTGAATATTTATATGTCCAACGCCGGATTTTTCAAACTGTATATGCTGCCTTGAGCCAAAGGAAAAATCCTGAAATCCCTCCATGTCTTCGATTGGTGCTCCATAAATGCTCCAGTTTCTTTCCAGTTGGTCACCATCAGTGGTGGTGGTGTCTTTGATTTCAATTTCTGCAGTATTCGTCCCCTTTTCTCTCAGAAAGGTGTCAGCCATTTGAACGGATGGAACCGGCGGCAGATCCGGAACAACCCGAAAGGTTTTTTCCACAAGATCCGTGTCTCCTTTTTCGTCCTTCACCCAAATCTTGTACTGAAATTCCTGTCCCTGATTTTCCAGTCCAGCTTTATAGTCAGGCGTTTTCGTCAGAAACTCAACTGTAAAGGTCGTCCAGTAAGGGTCATTGGCATTTGGATCAATTTGGTCCATTCCCCCCAGTGTTTTGATTTCCCTGGTTTTCATGGTGACGTTGTTTTTTTGCGGAGTCTCTTTTGTAAGGGTTATTTTTTCACCTGTCTCCTTGTCAATTAATTCTATGTAATAGTCTGTAATGGGTTTTCCCGGTTTTGTTGCAACAGCAGCCGTTAATACCTGCTTTCGATTCTGCTTTTGAAAACCTCCCAGACTGTCCAAAATGGCCGGTGTTTTCCTCACTTCAATCGGTTTCGTATCTTGCAGGGTCATATTATTTGCCAGGTTAACCTCAAGTTCTACCTGATAAACACCTCTCGTGGGGAATGTAACCGTTGCTTCTGTAAAATTTTTACGTTGAACGCTTCCACCCGAACCGCTCTGGGTATGAAAAGAATTACTGGCTATATTCTCTTCATAGGCACGGGACGCACTGTAATTTTTCCCATCTACTGTAAAAGTGGTTTCATCCACAGCCCAGGCCGGGTGTCCTTCATAGGTCACAGGTTGAAGGTTCAGTAAGGCATTCCCCTGTATATCTCTTCCACCTGTAATTTGTATGGTTTTAATCACCTGATCGGTTTGCCCGTTATCCGCGGTCACTGTAAGCCGATAGGTGACGGCCCCGATTTCTCCCGCCTGTTCCTCCAGAAATCCTCCCGTATTTTTCCCTTTTTCAGTTCCAGACCATGCTGTGGCGAACTCCCAATCCGGCTCACCAGAACCATTATCGCCATTTCCGGCGCCACCAGGCCCTATCTGAAATTCCAGAATGGCCGTTTCCACCATCAAACTGTCACCAATAAACGATGCATCCTTCACCGTATAGGTTTCTCCCTGTTTCACTGAAGCTGGCAGTTCCAGGTCCGCCATTAGCTCTCCAACTTCTATGTATTTTTGATATTCGATTACATTGGGGCAAAAGATCAGATACAGTTTGCTGCTGCCCCCCATACCGCTTGCCCCCTGGGATAGCGCCTGGCTCACTGATTCATAGATTTCAGGCTGATCCGCCTGCAGTTTTGATGCTCCGCCAAATAGGGAATAGATGTATTCCCCTCTTCCAAGTTCACCGTATTCTATCACCTCAAGAGGCGCCAATGAGCCAAGAAATGCTCCGTAACGAAAACCGGCCGTTTTGCCGGATCCGCTGTAAGAATCCACGGTTATTAATTTACTGCTGTAATCCTTGTAATAACTGTCATAAGCCTCTTCTCCACTTCCAAGGCCTTTTGGTATGTTGTCTGTTGCAGTTGCCCCGTCAAAGTCATAGCGTTGCTGTCCCTTCATGCTTTCCAGCGGGTAAACTTCCCTGACAAGAATTTCTTCATTGAAGCCAATGCTTGTATTAATATTTGTCCTTGTACTGACGCCATATTCGTATCCGTCCTCCCAGGCAGACCCGTTATAAGCAATCAATTGAACCCCCATGTCCAAATGATAGAAGGTCTCTGCAGAAAGTATTTTCCCATCCGTGGCTCCAAGTGCCTGATAAAAGCCATTTTTCCCCGGGTAATATGGAATCGCAAGGAATAAAGTCACCACCAGAACGATGCTGATTCCCTTCAGGGAAATCTTTTTCATGAGGTCAGATTTGTTAAAAATCATCATCATTTACACCTGCCTTCTAAATGGATTTTCCACCAGCAGGATTGTCTTCTGCACCCCATGTTTTGAAGGGACGCACATGATGTAATCTATCGTATCCAGTTCGTAATGCGACCCTGAGGTAATAAAGGTTTCCGCCGGAATGCTTCGGCAGTACTCAATGATACGGTCATCCCGGATCAGATAAATGAACCCGACCATGGTGTGGTCAAACCCTGCCAGCCTGCCATTCCAGGGAACTCTGACTTTCAGTCCCACAGCCTCTGGTGAAACAACCTTATAATTTTCTGGATCTATCCAGTCGTCTGACCAGCCTTCTTTCCAGGTTTCTGTCCAGTCTTCCTTCCAGTATTCCGACATATTTTCTGCAACACCGGATGTGCTTTTTGGTGCCTGTTTTTGGATAATCCTGTATAAAGAAGTGGCCGCTTCAGCTCTGTTCAGTGTGCCTTCAGGTCTGAAGGTGCCGTCCGGATACCCCTCCAGAATTCCCATCGCATAGGCTTTGACAATCTCATATTCATGCTTTGTTTTAAAATCAACGTCGGTAATGTTCCCTGCCACCTGATTATAATTCTCAATAATTTCTTTCCCCAGCAACCCGCTTATAATTAGGGCCATATCTCCCCTGGTCATTTGCCAATTTAATTTTACGTCAGGTATGTCATACTCCGTATAGAAACCGTTTTCCAGTCCCTTTTTATAATAATTCACTGCCCAGTTTTCGCTCGTCCCATTCCCCAGCCCTAATCCGTCCACCACATCTGAGCCATTCTCCGCATCTGATCCGTCCTGCGCATTTGATTCATCCCCCGCATCTTTTCCATCCAGGATTATGGTTGCCATTTTGATATACTCCCCATAAGTAACTGGCTTTTCAGGCTTGAAGCTTTTGTCCGGATACCCCTTCACAATTCCACTGTCGCACATTTTGTCAATCGGTTTCCATGCCCAGTGGGAAACCGGCAAATCCTTGAAACGCTGGCCGGCACCGAGGCTGGTGTTTTCAAGTGTCTGCTGACTGGCAACAGGCTGGCCAGGGTCGGGACCAGTGCGTTCAGGCCCTGGCTGAACAGCACCGACCGTTGCAAATGAAAGCAGCCAGATTGTTAAAGCAATCCCTGCCATTCTAAAAGCTCTTTTTTTGTCACCCAATTTCTTTTTTTGGTTTTTCTCCGTTTGATTTTTCCCCATTTGAAACTCCCCCTTTTGTTTTTACATTATTTACCATTTTATATAATTTATGGTAGTCTGTCAAGAGGTGTCCTATTTTGTCACATTTTACCTTTTGTTTTTAATTATTAATCATTCTACCGCTGTATAATTTAAACGAAGAAAGGGAGGTAGTTTAATGAGCAAAAATACGATGTACGAATGGATTTTAGTTAAAATTTTAGTGATAGTAAGCTTCGTGGGGATGATTGCAGCCAACGTGGCGGCAGTTGTTCTGCCATTGAATGGTATTTCAACAAAGGAGGTCTCTGATCTCTACCCCAATTTATTTACACCTGCGCCTTATACCTTCAGTATCTGGGCAGTTATATATTTAGCCTTGGCAGGCTTCGTTATTTATCAGGTAAATCCCCCCCATAAAGGCAAGGGAATATTGACACCCTCCGATCTGCTTAGAATTCAATTTGCATTCATTTTTTCCTGTGTTATTAATATTTTATGGATTTTTTCATGGCATTACCTGAAGCTTACGTTTTCTGTCATATTAATGCTGGTTCTTTTAATCAGCCTTATATACATTAACAGATTAACTCGGGCAAACAATTTGAATACAGGAGAAAAGTTTCTTGTACGCGCTCCATTCAGTCTTTATTTTGGCTGGATTACTGTGGCAACGATTGCAAATATAGCTGCTTTTCTTGTGGGGAACGATTGGAATGGATTTGGGCTGTCTCCAGTAACATGGACCATCATTATGATGGTTGCAGGAATTCTGATTGCCTCGGCTGTTGTCATACGAAATAAGGATTATATTTATCCACTTGTTATTCTTTGGGCTTACGGAGGGATTTTAAACAATCATCTTTCTGCACCCGGCTTTGGCGGGCACTACTATTCGATTATGATTGCAGCCGTCTCATGTATGGTTGTCATGCTTGTGGTCACTGTGACCCGGTCTTTATACAGAGAATAAAAAAACCGCAACCCCATGATCAGAAACCTGACATTGGTTTGCGGGTTTTTTTGCCCAGTAATATTTCTATTTATTTATGTACAGTGCTATCGGAGGTAACCTGCGCAACAGCTTCCACTTTAGTCCTCCAGATAAACGGGGTCAGAAGTAATATGCAAAAGCCTGTCCCTATCAGTATGCTTTCAATGCTTATCACATCTCCAAGTGGTCCAAACAGCAGCATGCCCAAAGGCATTACCGCAGAAATGATAATCTGCACAATCGAATACACTCTGCCCAACATGTGTTCCTCAACATTTTCCAGGATGAGCACGGTCTCTGCTGTACTGAAAAACGGCAAAAATATACCTGATCCAAACATTACGCACAGATAAAAAATAAAATTTGTAGAAAGACCCAAAAGTATAAAAGTAAGTCCAAAACTTATGGTTGAAATGGCTAGTATCCTGATTTTATTACTAAATTCGCCCTTCCATGCAACAATAATTCCACCAAAAATGGCTCCCGCGGTCCAAAACATCTCGTTTGCAGTAAGCCGCCACACTTCTGTACCAAAACTTCGGGCAATCATAATCGGCGTTAAAAATGCAGCAGGTGATACCATGAAAAAAAATACGGCATAAAAAATCAATATTCTGCTAATCAGTTTATTGTTTCTTGTATATGAAAGCCCTGCTTTTAATTCGGAAATGGTTCCTTCTTTAAGGCTTTCATCTCCCTCTTTCACTTTTCTTTGATACGTTCTCACTTTTAAAAAAGCCAGTATCCCTACTGCCAGTGCCGCTGTAACGACATCTAAAAGTAACGTGTACCCAAATCCAAGGGTGGCGAAAAATATTCCTGCCACTGCCGGAGATAAAAGCATCATTACTGAAGTTAGCGCGCTGTTTATTCCATTTATCCTTGTCATTTTTTCCATAGGCACAATCTGAGGTAAAATAGCTCCTACTGCCGGCGCCTGAATGCCGGAACCAACAGATCTTATGGCACTGATAATAAAAATCAACGTTATTGACTCATGCCCCATCAGAAAATATATGGCTAGAACCAAGGTGGAAATCCCAGTCAACAGATCAGAAGAAATGATTAATAATTTTCTGTTATATCTGTCTGCCCATACCCCGGCGAATAAAGATATCACTATTTGCGGTAAAAATGAAGCAAGAATTGAAACAGTCATAAGACTTGCTGATCCGGTTTTAAGTGTTATATACCAGACAACCGCATATGAAACCACGGATGAACCAAATAAAGATAATATTTGGCTGGATAAAAATATAGTGGCTTTTGTCTTCCAATTGTCTTGCATTTCTTCTCCTAAAGTAGTTATATATACATATTAGTGTAATAATTTTACAATTCGAAATATCATTTATTTTATTATAATACAAATGGAGGTAATATCAATGGGAGAGAAATATGAAGAGCTTTTAAAATATATTTTGGATGATGTGAAAAACGATCTGACAGATGATGAGATTTTGCATATTCTATTAGACAAGAAAATATCCACAAATGTTCACAACAAAAAAGGGAATGATACCTTTGGGCAGAAAGCGGATGATCAAATAGCTAAAATTGCAGGGAGTTGGCCTTTTATTGGAATATTTTTGTGTATTCTTTTCATCTGGATTATAGTGAACATCATGGTATTAAAGAACAATGCTTTTGACCCCTATCCTTTCATTTTACTGAATCTGGCCCTCTCCTGCATGGCTGCCATTCAGGCTCCGTTAATCATGATGAGCCAAAATCGACAGGAGGAAAAAGACAGAGAAAGAGGCGGGAATGATTATCGTGTAAATTTAAAGGCTGAGATTATCCTGGAAAATTTGCACAATACCCTGGATGAAATATTAGACAGGCAAAAAAATATGGAGGAAAAGTTGAAAATATTAGAGATTGGGAAATAAAGTTTCCTAAGTAATCATTTCCTCCATCTAAAGAATTCTCTTAAAATCATAAAAAACATCAAGGCTGCTCCTGATGTTTTATTTTGGCACCCCCAGGCGGAATCGAACCACCAACAAAAGTTTAGGAAACTTCCGTTATATCCGTTTAACTATGAGGGCATATAGAATTGTAGGCTTTTAACACCTCCATTATAATAACATATGGAGACTGTTCAAGCAATAGAAGTCAGACATTTTCATTTAAGGTTTTATAATACAGGGGCTGCTGAACAAACTGATTATAAGCCGAAAGGTTTGTTCAGCCCGAATGGAATTCAGGGAAAGCAGCCGAAATCAGGATAATGGCTGTTTTCGAAATACTAATCCTGATTCTGATTATAGGTCAGGAAAATATTTTTAAAAATATTTTCCTGACCTATATACAACATATGGTATTCGGGTGTAAAATAATTACCAGTAGATGTTAATTACCTGTTAACGTGAGGTTAACATTTACGGAATTATTATTTGGGCTCAAGCCTAAACCATATAAGGAGGAGATAGTATGGGAATACAAATTAAATCTAATGTAGATTCTAAAGAAGAACAGGCATACATTGACTATGTAGAAAAAAAATATGGCAGAAAAATAGAATTTCTGACAATTGAAGCAGATGGCGATTATGCAAATCTAACCTATAAGTTTGAGCAAGTTCCATTTGAAAGAATCAGACGCATAACCGGTTATCTTGTCGGGACTATGGACCATTGGAACGACGCGAAAACTGCCGAAGAAAAAGACAGGGTAAAACATGGAATGGAACCTGTAGACAGAAAGATTGATATGATCTAACCGCAGAAAGGTTGATATCACCTAACCTTAGGTAATTCAATTATTCTAATACGCATACGCAATTTTTTAATACACAATAATATTGATTAGAACCCCCCAGATTAGCGAATACTGCTCTGGGGGTTCGATTTAGTCTCAATAGGTTTTCTGACTGTTAAATTGTCTTGTAAATCTGATTTACACTTTCTTTGACTAGTTTTCTAAACTGAGGCGCCACCTTATTTGCTGTATCAAACACATCCTGGTGGCTTAATGCGACCTGCGAAATGCCTGCAGCAAGATTCGATATGCAGGAAATGCCACAAACCTTTACGCCCATATGATTGGCCGCTATGGCTTCCACCGCCGTGCTCATTCCTACTGAGTCACTGCCAAGAATTTTAGCCATCTTAACTTCATGAGGCGTTTCAAAAGTCGGTCCCGTGAACTGACAGTACACTCCCTGCTGAAGTGGGATATTATTCTCCGACGCAACTTTCTTAATCACTACTCTCAGTTGTTTGTCGTAGACATTGCTCATATCAGGAAATCTTGTTCCAAGCTCATCGATATTCATGCCAAGTAAAGGGGACGGTACAAAGGTTGAAATATGATCTGTTATCAGCATAAAATCTCCGGCACTGAAGTTTTCATTTACGCCACCTGCTGCATTTGTAAGGAATATTACTTTTGCGCCAAGCAATCCCATCAGTCTTGTGGGAAGAACCACGTCTGACATTGGATACCCTTCGTAATAATGCACTCTTCCCGCCATGACAACCACGGGCACATCATCAGAATAGCCAAATATGAATTTGCCCTGATGCCCCATAACAGTTGAAACCGGGAATCCTTCTATATCGCTATATTCAATAGTAGCAACTTCCTTTATTTCATTTGCATATTCACCAAGCCCGGATCCCAGAACAATTCCGATTGCCGGCACGAAGTCCGTTTTTTCTCTGACGCTTTTTACACAACTCAATAATTTTTCATAAGAATTCATATATTTACTCCCTTTTAATTCATTTGCTATATTTCAATTTACTCTAATATCAACTGTTTATCATTATATCGTTTATTCCGGGGGAAATCAAGTTGCCTGGGGGTGCATTTGCTTAAGGGAGTGCGCCACCAGGCCCTAGCTGAAAATCTTGAAATTACAGTCGATAAGTGCTAAAATGAGTTAACAGCTTTAATCAAGAAAGGATTTAAATATGTATAAAGAAGCGAACAGGCCAGCATGGGCCGAAATAAATCTAGCCAACGCCGCTTTTAATATTCAGAATATAAAAGCCAAACTTGGACCAAATGTTCAAATTATGGGAATTATTAAGGCGGACGGTTATGGACACGGCGCAATTCCTATGGCAAGGGTTCTGAAAGAAAACGGGGTAAAATCTTTTGGTGTTGCTGCGCTCAGCGAAGCGATTGCTCTCAGGGACGCAGGCATTACAGAAGAAATCGTGATTTTAGGATTAACACCGAACCTTTACATTGATATACTTTTAAAATATGATTTAACACCAGTAACTGCATCTTTTGAGAATGCCTCCACTATCTCTGAAGCCGCCTTACAAGAAAATAAAGTAGTTCATGGTTTTGTTGCTGTTGATTCAGGAATGGGTAGAATCGGTTATCTTCCAGATGATCCGGCTTCAATTGATGAGGTAATAAAAATAAACAGGCTGGATGGATTTAAGATTAAAGGCCTTTTTTCCCATTTTGCAACTGCTGACGCGGCTGATAAAAACTATGCTTTATTACAGGAAGAAAGATTTTTGAAATTCAGTCAGACGCTCAGTAGCCTGGGTGTTAATATTACGAATAAGACGCTGTCAAACAGTGCTGCTGTTATGGAAATACCATCAGCTCATTACGATATCGCAAGGCCCGGTATTATTCTTTATGGCTGCTATCCTTCTAACGAAGTAGATAAAAATCAGTTGGCATTAAAGCCCGTCATGTCAATTAAGGCAAATATCGTTCAGCTTAAAAAAGTAGGGGTGGATTTTTCTGTCGGATATGGCAGAAAATTTATTTCAAAACGTGAAAGCCTTATTGCAACAGTTACATTAGGTTATGCTGATGGATACCCAAGGCCCTATTCATCCTTTGGTAAAGTTATTATTAATGGTGTTTTCGCCCCACTGGCCGGTAATATCTGCATGGATCAGTGCATGATCGATGTGACAGATGTTCCGGATGTAAAGGTTGGGGACGAAGTGATTCTAATGGGATCAGATGGGGTAAATACAATCCTTGCAGATGACATCGCCGAAGCCACCGGAACTATTAATTATGAAATTGTTTGTGCTTTTGGGCAAAGATTACCCAAGGTTTACGTATAATAAGGAGGACATTATGGCTTTTGGACTATTTAAAAAGAAAGAAACTGGCGCGGACTCCATTTTTTATGGGGGCAAAATATTTACGCAGGACCCAAATAATGAATGGGCAACGGCTGTGGCCTGCAAAAACGGGAAGGTTCTTGCAGTCGGTGATGATGAAAATATTATGGAACTCGAGGAAGAATCGACAATTGTTGTGGATCTTGAGGGAGAGTACATGCTTCCTGGATTTATTGATCCGGCAGGCCATCCTGCCTTGGAGATTTTTAAAAAATGCAGTCTTTATCTTGATAAAGAAGCTTCTCTTGAAGTCATTACAGCAGATTTGACTAAATATATACTCTTACACCCTGAGGCTGAAACCTATTTTGCTTATGGATTTTCTCCCGGTCTTCTTGAAGGTAAAACCCTGGAAGAGGCTGCTGAAAATCTGGATCAGCTGGATTCTCCGGTTCCTGTTGTTTTACTGGCGAATGGTGGAAACCAGGTCTGGCTTAATACGCTGGCTATTGATAAAGTGAAAGAAAGTGCGGAAAAAGATAAAATTCCAAATATAACCCTTCCTTATATACTCTATATTTTAGCACCTTTTGATCATCATATTTTAGAAAAGGAAAGTCTGGCGCTGGCAGAAAAATATAGATCACTTGGATTCACTTCAATCTTAAGCTGCGGAGACCCGGATTATCTGCAGGGAGTTTATCAGCAATGTCTTGTCGACATGTATCAATGGGGAACCCTGCTGCAGCGATATTTTGGGGCATTACTTGTTATTTCAAATGTGCCGGCGAAAGCCCTCATGCAAAGACTGTTACAACGAAAAACCACCTGTACTGAGCTGGATGATATTTTTAACTTCAATATGATTAAACTGATTGTAGACAGTTCGGCTGGAGAATCTTACATTTCACTTGAGAATTTAACAGATATATGCAATGAAGCCGGGGATAATGGCTTTAACCTGTACTTTGAGGTGATTGGGCAGGAAGCATTAACTTCTGCTGTTGAAGCAATTAACCGGATGAGAAGTGCCGGGTACAGAAAAAATACTGTTGTAGTTGCTCATGCTGAAAACATTGAACTGATTAATGAGACTTCCGAAAATCCAATAGATTTTGGAGATCTTCAAATTGTTGAATCTATTCCCACCCTTTGGAAGCCGTCAGACTTGGTCTCAACCTTTAATGACTTTGACAAAATGACAGATTTGATCGACTATCACACGATTAATGCCGCCGAAAAACTGGGGCTGATAAATCAGCTTGGTCAAATTACAAACGGCTGCTTTGCAGACTTTACTGTATTTAAAACAAATCCTCTTGAAGTAGAACCTAAAGATTTCAGCAAACTGACAGTTTCTATGACCGTAATCAATGGGAAGCCTACAGAAATCGGGGACAGCTCTTTAGAAGCGGAGTTCTTTGAGGAAATGGAAGATTTCGACGAAGAACGGGCAGGTCTGGATGGAATGAGAAGCCTGAACAACCTTGGAGGAATCGTTTAAGCCCAGTATAAGCATCCTAGAATGGGTTTGTTTTTTCCAGAGCCCTTGCAAACACTCATTTCAAAAAACACTTATCCACAGTCAACCTGTTAATAAGTGTTTTTTTTACCCTTCGATTTTCAGGGATTGCCACAAATTTGCCTAACTTTTCACATATTTCAATCACATTGGTTTGTTATTCTATAAGTACACCAAATGGGTGAAGAAAGATTTAGGAGGCACTAATATGAATATTAAAAGAATAGCAATAGTAGGTTGTGCAGTAGCACTTGTTGGCGCAATGACCGCCACGGCTTTTGCCGGAACAGTAACAGGCAATGGAATGTTTGCCAACAAGGGACAACAGGCCGCTCTTACTGCAACGCAAGTTGAACAAAATGCTGCAGACAGAGAAATTTTAAAAGCTGACAGAGATGCAACAAGAGAAGCTCGTATGGCAGATAAAGTTGCTACCAAAGAAGCTCGTCAGGCAGATAAAGTTGCTACCAAAGAAGCTCGTCAGGCAGATAGAGATGCAAACAGAGAAGATCATCATGCAGAAATGACCGCTATGACAGCAACATGGGATGCTTTAACAGATATTGAAAAGGAAGCAGTTTATCAGCTTCAAGAAGATAAAATTAATGCTCAAATAGCTATCATAGACGAATATCTAGCTTTAGGATTAATTGATGCAGACAGGGCTTCAGAAATGAAATCAAACCTGACTGAAAAAATTGCAGACTTAAGAACTGATGGCGAATTCCCTATGATGGGCGGTTTCGGTAATGGTAGAGTTGAAGACGGAAATCAAGATAAGGGTCTTTGCACAACAACCGATGCAGCTGTAACAAAATAATATACCATTGTAATAAAAACACAAACTGTAATCAAATAAGTACAGCTTTGTAAAAAAACAAGAAGCGAACCGTAAAATGATTTTTACGGTTCGTTTTATGTTTTTGTATGCATCAAGTCAAATCAATTCCAACGATTCGAGCAGCGTTAGGGAACAACGTGCCAACGTACTTTCCATAATCAAATATTTATGCTGTTGATAAAACAGGAAGCGTGGCGTAAACTATATAAGGAGTATGAGCTTAAACTATATAAAGAGTACGGGCTTAAACTATATAAAGAGTACGGGCTTAAACCATATAAAGAGTACGGGCTTAAACCATATAAATAATACGAAAGCGGCAGAATGGAGATTCATATGAAAAAGCACAATTTAGATTTAGAGGAACGGATTCATCAATTGACGATGGATATGGTGAACTGTCGGAGTGTTGTAGGAACAGCGGATGAAATTATCATGAGCGAAATGGTTTACCAGATATTTTCCAGTATCGACTATTGGAAAGAAAATCCACATCTTCTCAGCAGGCTGCCATTTTCAAACGATCCTCTTGGGCGATTCAGTGTAGTAGCCTCTTTGGAAGGTGAAAAACGTCCGAATGATAAAACAGTGGTTATGATTGGGCATACGGATACGGTTGGCCTTCGCGATTATGGGGACCTGCAGGATTTGGCTACTCAACCAGATAAACTGATTGAAGCTTTGAAGAATGTAACGATCTCAGATGATGCAAGACACGATTTAGAGTCCGGTAACTGGCTTTTTGGGAGAGGTATTCTGGACATGAAATGTGGTGTTGCAATCATAATCTCAATCATGGAGCATATTTCAAAAGATATAATGAATTTCGAAGGTAATATTATTTTTGTTGCGGTTGGAGATGAAGAAGGCAACTCGGGCGGGATGTTGTCTTTCGCCCCGGAACTCATTAAGAGGCAGGAAAAAGAAGGATATGATTACTTGGCCGTAATCGACACAAATTATACGGCACCGCGCTATGAAAAGGATGACAATCGCTATATTTATATAGGAACTGTGGGTAAGTTGATGCCTTCCTTTTATGTGGTAGGAAAAGAGACCCATGTTGGAGATCCCTTTAATGGCCTTGATCCAAATCAAATCGCCGGTGCAATAATAAATAAAATCAATATAAATGTAGTTTACTCGGATGTTGCTGACGGGGAAGTCTCTTTACCCCCAATCACGCTGCAGCAACGGGATTTAAAGGAAGAGTATTCCGTTCAGATTGCACGAACGGCAAACCTTTATTTCAATTAAGCAACCCACAAGAGCACTCCGGATGAAATTATGGAGAATTTATTGCGCGCAGCACGGGAAGCGTTTTTTGATGTAATCAACCTGTTGAATGAACGTTTCAATGTTTACTGTAAAGCAAGCGGAATGGAATTCCAAAGACTTCCCTGGAAAGCTAAGGCTATGACATACCAGGATTTATATGCAAAGGTAAAAGCAGAGCGAGGAGATGAAGTAGACACCGCAATTGCAGATTTAAAAACGAAATTAATGATGGACAATAAGATTGACGAACGATTATTTGGTCAAAAAATTGTAGATGAAGTCCATAGCTTATGGTCCTGTAAGGATCCAGTCGTCATTTTATATTATTCTCCACCGTATTATCCGCATAACTATGTCAGCGGAAAAACACATAAAGAATCAAAACTTCTTGATGTAATTGAAGAAGTGAGCAGAAAACATGAAGGACGGTATAAAATAATAGACAAGAAATTCTATCCATACATCTCGGATTTAAGTTTTGCATCCGCTCCGGAAGATGACAGAGTTTTAGCTCTGGAAAACAATATGCCTGCTTATGGATCAAGATACATTCTTCCAATCCACGAGATGCAAAAATTGGCTCTTCCGGTTGTGAATATTGGGCCATATGGAAAAGATGCACATCAATTTACAGAACGCATTGAAAAAGATTACTCGTTCAAAGTTGTGCCGAACCTGGTTTATGATACAATCATTCATCTGCTCAGCTAGGGCCTGGTGGCGCACTTTTGTCCCCTAGCCCTTGTTAATACTAGCCTCTGGTTAATATCTGCGCTTCTGTGTCGCACACCAATATTGTTCATTTCTTTCTTGTTAATCTTCTTTCTTGTTAATCTTCTTTATTGTTTTCATTTTATCATAGGTATTTCAAGTAATCAACACTAATCCTTCACATTGTTAGGTTAATATAGTTTTTAAGGGCAAAAGGGGTATTTAATATATAAGTACGATTTAAGTACTGTCCGACTAAGCTATATGGAGAACTTTCCACTCTTATAGTGATCCTTCTTTATTGATATACACACTTTTCAAAACAAAAGCCACTTCAGTTTAACTGAAGTGGCTTTTGTTTTATTATTCTTTATTTGCATTACATATTTTGCTATATGTTTCCTGACTCAAATCATGTTCAATTCGGCAGGCGTCTTTTAAGGCTGTTTCCTTCGACACACCCAGTTTTTTTTCCAGGAACTCAGCAATTGCCGTATGCCTTTCATAAACGCTTCTAGCCTTCTGTCTGCCGTCCTGTGTCAGTGTTATTCTTCCACTCTCGTCCATTACGATGAACCCAGCTGCTTTTAAAATTCCCATCGCCCGGCTTACGCTTGGTTTTGAAAATCCCATTTCAGTTGCAACATCGATTGACCTTACAATATGGTTTCTTTCTTCTATTAGTAAAATGGTTTCCAGGTAGTCTTCTCCCGACTCATGTATGACCAAATCTAATCCTCCCATCATAATTGTTTTCTTTTTTCCAGTTCTTCTGCCATGAATTTATATCCCTTATCATATGCTTCTAAATTCATTCCCGCAATACTTGCCGAGAAGTTTTCCTTGATTTCTTCTTCCACCTTTGGGTAGTGAAGCTTAGGGAGAAGTTTTGTCAATGCACCCAGCATGACCATGTTTACCACGAATGGTTTACCCATCCCCTCGGCGATGTCAGTAGCAGGTATTTTATAATGGGTCGGATTATCTGTTTCCACCAATGTACTGTTAATCAGCACCATTGCACCTGGGGCAATGGCTTTCTCATACTTATTGTATCCAATCTGATTGTACGCAACGAACACATCAGCCTTATCAACCTTCATGTAATCAATTTCCTCATCCGAAATGACCACCTCAGATTTGCATGCTCCACCTCTTGCCTCCGGTCCATAACTCTGGGTTTGTGAAATATAATAATTTTCCCCTAAGCCATACGCTTTTGCAAGTAATACCGATGAAAGAATAACTCCCTGTCCACCGGCTCCAGCAAATCTTACATTAATTCTCATCCTTTTTTGCCTCCACTTCTACATCGATAGCGCCATCCGGGCAAAGCCTTTCACAAAGTCTGCACTCTATGCAATCTTTAATATTCTGTGCTTCAGGCATATTAGATCCATAACCATTTCTTTTTTTTGATTTTACAAATACTTTTTTCGGGCAAATAGCTATACATATATCACAACCTTTACAGCACATTCTATCAATTGTTATTTTAGCCATAGTCATATCTATATCCATATCCTTATCCCCTCTTTATTCCTTGCGATTCAAGTCTTGCTTCAATTCTGTCTATGTACTCTATTGCATCTTCATCGTGCTTAAGCCGTCCAATTCTTGTTTTTCCTTTTGGGATTTCCATACCTTCTTTATATAAATAGGTTGTTTCTTTATACATATTCATTATTTCCGCAGGATCTTTGAAGCCATAAACCTTCACGCCTGCCTGAACCGGACACTGAGTAAGAACTTCAATAAATGAAAATCCCTTATGAGTAAGCCCTTCCTCAATTGCCTTTTCCAGCTGAACCGGATGCGCCGTAGTCCATCGCGCAACGTAAGTGGCCCCAACTGCAATTGCCAGTTCACAGCCATCCAGCGGGATATCCGCAGCGCCGTAGGGTGATGTTTTTGTCACTGCACCTTCTGGTGTTGACGGTGATTTCTGGCCACCTGTCATTCCATAAATATAATTATTTACCAGAATGACTGTCAAATCTATATTTCTTCGTGCTGCATGCAATAAATGATTACCGCCTATTGCCAGACAGTCCCCGTCTCCCGTAAATACCATAACTTTCTTATCTGGTCTCGCCAATTTTAAGCCTTCTGCAAAAGGCAACGCTCTTCCATGCATCGTGTGCATTACATCCATTTCAAAATAGCATGGAATCCAAGAGGAGCAACCAATACCGCTGACACACGCCATTTCATCCTGTATGCCCAGTTTATCGATTGCTTTGATTGCTGCCATTTGAACGATTCCGTTTCCACAGCCAGGACAAAATAAAGTTGGGAGTAAATCTGTTTTTATATATTTCTCATATAGTTTATTCATTTACGCCCACCTCCTTCAATATTCGATCCAGTAATTCACGGGGTGTATGAATATCTCCGCCACACTTTGGCATAGCAATCACTTTTTTATCCTTTAGAACTCTTTCCACTTCTCTGCAGTATTTTCCCATATTCATTTCCGGAACAATTACCAGATCAATGTCTTTTGCCAGTCTCTTCAGTTCCTCTTCCGGGAAAGGCCAGACCGTATTAATCTTAATCAACCCAACCTTTAAATGGCGGTAGTCTATGTTGATTGCCGCCGGTACGCCTTTTCTGAAAACTGTTTTTATAAATTTAAATTTTGTACTGATTCTCTCATCCCTAATTCCGCGGGCAAGTTTTATTGCCTTTTGTGCCGGCCTTGCAACAGAGCCATAAGCGACAATTGCTATGTCTGCATCTTCCAAAAAATAGGTTTCAATATCTGTAATCAAATCGATGTTATCAGTTATTTTCTTATTGATATTATAGATGAATTCACCACTATCCTTGGCCATATGCCCTATTCTTCTTCCAAATTCATCATGAAGCTGGCCTTCAACCAGCGTTTTTTCTCCCTGGTAAAAATCAGCCTGAGGTGAGACAACCTGTTTTCTCTTGCCTCCAGGAATGTTTTTAAAACCGCCTTCTACCGTAATTTTTTCTCTCATATGTCCAACAACTTCATCTGCCAGCAATATTACCGGTGTTCGGAACTGTTCAGAGAGCTCAAAAGCTCTCACAGTAAAATCATACATTTCCTGAACCGACGAAGGTGCAAGTACAATTATTTCATAATCTCCGTGGCTTCCATATCTGGCCTGATAAATATCCTGCTGAGAAGAGAGTGTCGGCTGGCCGGTTGAGGGGCCTCCCCTCTGAACATTTACAATAACCACAGGCGTTTCAGTAACCGCAGCATAACCAATGGCCTCCTGCATGAGCGTATATCCTGGACCGGAGGTTGCAGTCATTGCTTTTTTGCCGCCCCATCTTGCCCCAATAATTGCACATGCTGACGCAATTTCATCTTCCATTTGAATAAAGGCGCCACCCACCTTCTGTAAATCACTTGACAGCAATTCTATAATTTCGGTTGAAGGTGTTATGGGATATCCGGCAAAAAATCTGCATCCTGCATAGATTGCTCCCTTTGCACACGCCTCGTTCCCTTGAAGCACTAATTGCTTAGAATCTTTAAAATTCAGTTCCATGATTACTCCTCTTTTGTTATTTTACGGTCCGCTGAATTTGCTTCCCTTAAACATAGTACCATTTTTAGACTAAAATAAGCAAACAAATACGTCTTTTTTATACCGTACAATCGTATTTGGTTAGTTCATTGTATACAATTTGGCCATTTATGTGCTTAATATTACCTTTCAGCCCAATCTCTTCCATTTTGATTCTGTTCTTTTTCTCGAATTATCCAAATGCTGATTGGTCAATTTTATTGCTTCTTTGGCATTCCTTTTCCGCATAGCGCCAAGAATTGCCTTATGTTCATTCAGAATTCCCACCAGGTAATCCGTTTCATAAACCGTGGTTCTTCTGGCCTGCTGTACGTAATCCTGATAAGACCTTAGTATTTGAGCCATAAATCTGCTTTCCGAAGCTTTATATATGGTTTCATGAAAAGATTTGTTTGCCTCCATGATTTTTTCAAAATTTTTCTTCACCGTATAAAACTCCATAAGTTCAACAATTTCTTCCAGCTTGGAAATATCCTCTTCGGAAATTCTTTCTACTGCCCATTCTATTGCCAAGGCTTCTAAAGCTTTCCGCACTTCATAAATGTCCTGTATATCGCGTTTTGTAAAACCCTTTGCGAAAGCCCCCCTGTTCGGTATGTTTTCAACCAGACCTTCACTTTCCAGTTTTTTAAAAGCTTGTCTTATGGGTGTTCTGCTGACTCTTAATTCATTTGCCAGCGGAGCTTCGATTATTTTTTCTCCAATAGAATATCTGCCGTTCAGAATTCTTTCCCTGATAATGTCGGCTATTTCATCCGTTAATGAGGTGTCTTGTGAAAACCTGTCAATTGTCATCATCATCCTCCAAAGTAAGTGGTGTCAGACCAGGCCTGCAGGTTTGCCGGCTATTCTGGTCAGGCCTGGTCTGAATTTATAGCAAATGGTTTTCTATTACCTGAACCTGAGCATCAAAATCTTCTATTTGCAGATAATATTCTGCTGAATCAAAAAGCGCCTTCATCGGACATAATCCTATTAACTCAGTGCCAATTACCGTAAGTCCGTAACGGGCAGCTTCCACTTTCGTAAGTTCTACAACTCTGTATAACGGAGTCCGATTAAAATCAGTCATGTTAATTGAAACTTGAGCAATATTTCTATCTTCCAGTAATACTCCCATAGCTTTAACATTGTCTAACCCGCCACCGGCTTTTCTGATTATCTTTGCAATTTTATTGGCAATCCCAATGTCGGAGGTGTTTAAATTAATATTAAATGCTACAAGGGGCGGTCTGGCACCAACTGCTACAACTCCCCCAGTCGGATGAATTCTTTGTCCTCCGAAATCAGGAATCCAAAGGGAATCTTTTACTTTTTCTGCCATTCCTTCAAACAGCCCTTTGCGGATTGCTGCCAAATTTTCCCTGTGGGGTGCACTTGCCGACTGCTCATATAAGAAAACTGGAAGATCCGCTTCCTTAGCAATTCTTTCTCCTACTCTTTTTGAAAGAGCCACGCATTCTTCCACAGTAGTTTCTTTTATTGGAATAAACGGTATAACATCTACACATCCCATTCGCGGATGCTCTCCAATGTGCTTTGTCAGGTCAATCAGTTCCACGGCCTTCTTTGCCAGCTTCACGCTTGCCTCTTCAACTGCTTCCGGGCTGCCCATATAGGTTATTACCGTTCTGTTGTGATTTGGGTCTGAAGAATACTGTAATAAAGTACAACCTGCGGTCGTTCTGATTTGATCCACGCATGCCTCAATGATCTTCTTGTTTTTGCCCTCACTAATATTCGGTACGCTTTCAATTATCTTCGCCATTTCATTTCTCCCTCTGCCCTGTTAAACCAATCAGGACCTTTTCTAAACTGATTTACTGGCTTAACAAAATGCAAATCATTGTATGCTTTTAAATGTTTCCGTTTCAATTATATTCATCAGTTTTTCTGCCTGTGTTATTATTTCATTTCCTTTTTTTTCAAAGAAAATCTTTTTATCAGGATCTTTAATCCCCGAAAGATTAATCGTTACATTCAACCAGGCGCCTTTGACCGCTGCCATCAAGCTGACAGCGCCAACCCCCAGGTCACTGGCTGCATTAATATTTGTCCTGCCGACCAAGGTTTCAACCGTCAGTAATCCTTCTAAAGAAAGCTCCATTGTTTTAAAAGGCACTTCTGTTGCAGTCAGCATTGCTACTCCTATTGCCTTTGATCTGGCCAGCTTGTCCTCTTCTGATTCCTTTGGCATTTTATAAGCATCGGCTACCATATTGAAGGCCTCTGTATCCTTATCTATGGCTTCTGTCAGTTCTCCAAAAAGTTTTACCCCTTTTACCTTTGCGGCAATACAAATTTCCTCGAATTCCGCATATTTTGCTTTACCTACCGTAAGGTCGCAAACCATATTCATCAAGGCGATGCCTTGCGCACCAGCCAGTGCACTTACCGAACCGCCGCCAGGCGCCGGAGCATCTGAACCAAGAAGGTTCAAATAATCATTTACTTTCAACTCAACTAATTTCATATGATTTCGCCTTCCTTGATTACTTTCCATGCCAGATTTGATCCAAATCTGTAGCAAAGCATTTCCATGTCAGGTGCATTCCAAATCACTATATCTGCCTGTTTTCCAACTTCCAAGGTTCCCACAATATGACCTCTTCCTATTGCGCAGGCAGGGTTGATTGTCACTGCAGTCAATACTTCTTCCGGAGTCATTCCATATTTTAAATATCCTAAATTTATTCCAAATTGAAGGCTTAATGACGGACATGAACCAGGGTTAAAATCTGTAGCAATGGCAACCGGTATCTCAAGTTCTATCATTCTCCTTGCCGGTGCATAGGTCTTCCCCAGATAAAAGGAAGTTGCTGGAAGAAGCATTGCCGTCGTTCCAGCTTTAGCCATTGCTGCCATTCCCTTTTCTCCAGCCGCGATCAAATGTTCCGCCGAAATGGCACCCATTTCTCCTGCCAGCTCCGAGGCTCCAATTTCCTCTATTTCATCTGCGTGAATTTTTAAACCAAAACCCAGTTCTTTAGCCTTCGATAAATATTTTCTGCTTTGTTCAACGTTGAACACAGCGTTTTCACAAAAAATGTCACAGTAGGCAGCAAGCTTATTTTCTGCCACATAAGGCAGTAATTCTTCACAAAGAAAATCCACGTACTCATCGCTTCTTCCTTTATATTCATCTGGTACTGCATGCGCTCCCATAAACGTGGAGACAAGCTCAACCCTGTGTGCTTCACTTAGTCTCTTAACTACCTTCAGTTGTTTCGTTTCATTTTCCAGGTCCAGGCCATATCCACTTTTTGCTTCACAGGTAGTAACACCCAGGGACAGCATCTCATCCAGAAAGCCGGAAGTTTTATCATAAAGTTCTTCAAAACTCGATGCTCTCGTCATTCTCACTGTATCTAAAATACCTCCGCCTTCTCTCAAAATGTCTAGGTAAGCCATTCCTTCCAGCTTCTTTGAAATTTCATTTTGCCTGTATCCGCCAAAAACAAGATGGGTATGTCCATCGACCAGCCCAGGCGTCACCAGTTTGCCTTCTGCATCGATTTCAAAATCAGCCTTTTCAGCACCCTTTGGCAGAATGCCATCGTCCGTTATTTCTGCAATAACGCCATCCCGAATGAGTATAGCTGCATTATTCAATTTTAGGATTTCTCCCTGTTTTAATCCTGCATGGCTTTCACTTCCGGTTGGAGTCTGAAGACTTCCTATGTTTTTAATTAACAAACTACTCATAATATTTCACCACCATTTCATCTACCAGCTGATCGCTGGCTACAAAGGGAATGGTAATGTGACCTACATCACCATAATTATTATTGTATGCAACGCTTGTTGATACGGAGTTTTCATTTCTTGCCCAGCTTCTTCTTGCGACTCCACCCATTACATCCCACATCATTGCTGATTTTATGATTTCATCAATTCTTTCGCTTCCGTCTAAAACAAGACCAAAGCCTCCATTGATTGACTTTCCGATTCCTACCCCGCCTCCGTTATGTAACGCACAAAGGCTCATCCCTCTTGCCGCATTACCGGCGAAACACTGGACAGCCATATCAGCCATTACATTGCTGCCATCTTTAATGTTTGCGGTTTCTCTGAATGGGGAGTCAGTTCCGCTTACATCGTGATGATCCCGGCCAAGCATGATTGGTCCAATGGTTTTTTCTCTTACCATTTTGTTGAATTCCAGTGCAATTTTTGTTCTGCCTTCAGCATCCTGATACAAAATTCTTGCTTGCGTGCCAACCACCATTTTATTTTTTTTGGCATCTCGTATCCAAACCCAGTTATCTCGGTCCTGGAATCTTCTGTTCGGGTCAATGCAGGCCATTGCGGCTTCATCTGTCCGATCCAGATCCTCTGGCTTTCCTGACAGACAGACCCATCTGAATGGTCCGTACCCATAATCAAAAAGCATTGGCCCCATAATATCCTCCACATAGGACGGCCAGATAAATCCGTCTTTTTCATCGATTCCATTTTTGGATATTTCCTGAATTCCCGCATCATATATCGCCTTTAAAAAGGAATTCCCATAGTCAAAGAAATAGGTCCCTTGTGCGGAAAGCCCTTTGATTGCTTCAAAGTGTCTTCTAAGGGATTCATCCACTTTTTTGCAGAATTCGTCTCTGTCTTTCGTAAGAAGTTCTGTTCTCTCGCAAAATTCAAGTGCAACCGGGCAGTATCCGCCATTATAAACATTATGGCAGGATGTTTGATCTGAAAGGAGATCAATCTTAAACTTTTTAACAACTGCCGCCTCCAAAAGACTTACAATATTCCCATGATATGCAATAGAAACGGTTTTCCCCTCATTTCTATACCTGTCTGCCAATGAAAAAACTTCATCCAGGTCTTCACTGATAATATCCACCCAACCCTGCTTTTGTCTGGTTTCAATTCTGGAAAGGTCAACTTCGGCAAAAATTCCTACAGCATTGGCTATATTCGCGGCTTTAGGCTGTGCTCCGCTCATTCCGCCCAGACCTGATGAAACAAAGGTTATTCCGGCAAGATCTCCATCTTCCTTCACCCCCAGATATTTTCTCCCTGCGTTCAGAATTGTATTAAAGGTTCCATGAACAATGCCCTGCGGCCCGATGTACATCCAGCCTCCAGCCGTCATTTGCCCGTAGTTTGCCACGCCCATTTGTTCTGCAACTTCCCAGTCGGTCAGATTATCAAACATCCCTATCATCAATGCATTTGTAATGATTACTCTGGGTGCATCCGGTTTTGACGGGAACAGGCCTAACGGATGTCCCGACTCAATCACTAAAGTCTGATGATCTGTAAGCTGTTCCAAATATTTTTTAATCAGACAATACTGAAGCCAGTTTTGACATGGCTGGCCCGTTTCTCCATAGGTAACCAGTTCATATGGATAAAGGGCAATTTCAAAATCAAGATTGTTATCAATCATTACCTGAAATGCTTTTCCCTCCACACAATTTCCTTTATATTCTTCTATTGGTTTCCCATATATTCTACCCGCAGGTCTGTATCTGTAAGCATAAATTCTGCCATATTTTATTAGTTCTTCCATAAATTCAGGGGCAAGTTTTTCATGAAATTCTTCAGGGATATAGCGAAGAGCATTCTTCAATGCAATTTTGGTCTGATCCTTTGTAAGGCGAAAGCCTCTGTCTGGAGCCCTTCTTCTGCCTGCTTCAAATTCTGAATATTCTGGCAGCTCATTCCCAAGTTTTATTTTCATCGCTTCATCAATCGTCTGATTTGTTAACATATTTCCACTACCTTCGAAACTTCGGAAACAAATGAATGGTCCTTAATCATTGCATCAAATTTTATCAATTCATAATGCATTACAATATCCTCATCAATCGGTTTCACAGTTTTTCTGATAAAATCATAAGCCGCTTTTGTTGCTGGAGCCAAGTTCTTCGTCGCTTCCTCTCCCTTTGCATCACCTCTAAGCCAGATTGCCTGAGACGCTGCAAATAATTCTATTCCTAATACCTTTTGCGCATTATCAAGAATAAGAGCAGCCGTTCTCGCTGAAGTTGTGCCCATGCTTACATGATCCTCCTGATTCCCTGATGATGGAATAGAGTCAACGCAGGCAGGGTGTGCATATATTTTATTTTCTGAAACCATTGAGGCTGCTGCATATTGAGCAATCATAAAACCAGAGCAGACGCCGCCATGATTTGTCAGAAATGGGGCAAGTCCTTCCGAAAGCTGCGGATTTATCAATCTTTCTGAGCGTCTTTCCGAAACATCTGCAAATTCAGCAATTGCCATTTTTATAAAGTCAAAAGCTAAAGCCATTGGCTGGCCATGGAAGTTCCCCCCTGAAATTACCTCATCTTCATCCGGAAATATAATTGGATTATCCGTCACTGCATTAATTTCTATTGAAACTGCATCATATACATATTTGATGGAATCTCTTGATGCCCCATGTATCTGAGGAACGCATCTTAATGAATATGGATCCTGCACCTTTTTTGGGTTGGTATCCCTGGCATTTTCACTGCCCTTCAGCAATGTCCTCAAATTTGCAGCCACATCCTTTTGACCCTGATGCCCTCTCAAATCATGGATTTTATGATCATAGGCCTTTGTTATGCCGTTCAAGGCTTCAGCTGTCATAGCTGCTGCAATATCGGCAACTTTTGCAAGATTCATTGCATCCCAAAGAACCATGGTGCCAATTGCTGTCATAACCTGCGTCCCGTTAATCAATGCAAGACCCTCTTTTGCAGCAAGCTCAACTACTGGAATCCCCGCCAGTTTCATCGCTTCCCTGCTTGGCATCACCTTTCCCTGGTACTCAGCATGGCCTTCACCTATTAATGTAAGAACCATATGGGAAAGAGGCGCCAGATCTCCGCTTGCTCCTAAAGAGCCCTTTTCCGGAATAATTGGATGCACTTTTTTATTTAACATTTCAAGTAATGCATTAAGCGTTTCGGGTTTAATTCCCGAATTACCTCTTGCCAAAGCATTGCATCTAAGAAGAACAACCCCTCTGACTACCTCTGTAGGCAACGGGTTTCCCATCGCGCAGGCATGGCTGATAATAAGGTTTCTCTGAAGGTCTCCTGTTTGTTCCCTGGAGATGAATGTATCCGAAAATTTTCCAAATCCGGTTGTAAGCCCGTAAATGACAGTTCCTTCGCTTAATTTTTTTTCAACATAATCTCTTGCCTTTTTTACGGCTTTTTGCGAATCCGGTGATATTTCCACCAGTTCGCCGCCTCTGGCAACACGTACAACCTCTTCTACTGTAAGGGTTTTTCCATTAATAACTACTGCCATTGCTATTCTCCTCTCAAACTTTCACCTTCGTGGCCCTAATGCCATAAACATATCGCATTTTGCATATTAAATCATTGTTTATGCATATTTATTCATTTTTACTCTTTTATTTATTTGAGGATAAGGATATTTTGTTTTCTTTATTACATTATACCAAAAAAAATGTTTTTTGGCACTGTTTTTTTCCTGCATCTCCTAATATTTTAAGGGTTTCAGCGCTTTTACCAACCCGATATTGTTTTTAATCAGGAACTATCTGTTTAGAGATGCAGCACAATAAAGCGCTTTTTACACTTTATCCCTTTATTTGAGTATCGCTTTATCATGTATAATTATGAGTGTCTTGTCTATTTTACACACCTTTTGGTCAATAAAAAATCAACTATTCCTACATCCATTAATATGCAAAACAGAGTAGCATCGCTGGGCTACCCTGTCTATCAACCATTATATTAAAATCCGTTTCTCTATTATCCCAATTACTGATTAATCCATATTCCTGATTAATCCATATTACCCTTATCAGGATAAAATTTCAACCTTTTCTCATCTATCCAAAATACAGATTAGTGGTCACATAATCAGGGTCACTGGTTACGTCTAACCCAAGTGATCGCAAGGTTTGCTCATCTCTATCACTCAATATTGCTGTGCAATGGGCTTTGCAGCCCTCCAGATTTACAAGCTGGTCAACCGCCGCCTGGGCGGAAGGGTTGGTTCCAACTGAAATCGTAAGAGCACTGAGTATTTCTTCGCAGTTAAGACTTGACCTGTCCTGCTTCAAAATATTTTTTTTCAGTTTTTGAATGTCACTCAATACTGTTGGAGATATTAAATGGATATCATCAGATTGACCCGATAATTTTTTAATTGCATTTAACACAGCCGCAGATGCCGCAACCATTCTTCTTGAGCTTCTGCCGGTTATAAAGCTGCCATCCGGCATTTCTATAGCCATTACAACAATATTCTCATATCTTTCATCGCAGTTTCTCTTATGTTCCGCATAATCTCTGGCGGGCTGAACAACTTTTCGGTCTTCAACAGTTATCCCCATTTCATCCATCAGCAGTTTTGATCTGTTTAATGATTCTTCATCAATTTTACCTTTTTTGTAATTGCATTGCGCAATCAGATATCTTCTGATTATTTCCTGAAGAGATGCTTCCCGAACAACTTCATCATCAGTTATTCCAAACCCGGCTCTGTTAACGCCCATGTCTGTCGGTGATTTATATTCAGCCTCCTGGCCAGTAATTTTCTCAATTATTCTTTTTACAACAGGAAAAACCTCCAGGTCTCTGTTATAGTTCACCGCCGTCTTGCCATATGCCTCAAGATGGAAGGAATCAATCATGTTTACATCCTTAAGGTCAGCCGTTGCTGCTTCATAAGCAACATTTACAGGGTGCTTCAGGGGCAGATTCCAAATTGGAAAAGTTTCAAATTTGGCGTATCTGACTTTTATCCCTTTTCTATAGTCATGGTAAAGCTGTGACAGACATGTTGCCAGTTTTCCGCTTCCGCCGCCAGGACCAGTAACAACGATTAACGGTTTTGTCACCTCAATGTATGGATTCGCTCCGTAACCTTCATCGCTTACAATCATATCCACATCTGTGGGATATCCCTTAGTAAAAGTATGTTTGTATGTTTTAATCCCTCTTCTGTTCAACTTATTTATAAACATGTTTACAGCAGGTTGCCCTTCATATCTGGTAACAACAACACTGTTGATTGTCAGGTCATATTTTCTGAATGCATCTATTAAACGCAAGACTTCAAGATCGTAAGTTATTCCAAAATCCTGTCTTGTCTTATTGGTTGTAATATCTCCTGCATAAATGCAAATAATGATTTCCGCCTCGTTTTTCAGCTTTTGCAGCAGCTCAATTTTCGCATTTTCGTTAAATCCTGGCAGCACTCTTGCCGCGTGCTTATCATGCACCAGCTTTCCGCCAAATTCCAGATATAGTCTTTCGCTGTCTCCCGCCGCAATTCTTTCAAGAATATGCTTTGACTGCTCCTCAATGTACTTTTTCGCACTAAAACCTATTTTTCTCATAGTCTCACCTTCCCTTCACAAATAAAAACAACTCCATTATTATAACAAATTAAGGCTCTGCCTACAAGCCGGAAAAAGAAAAACCACTAAAAACATACAAAACAACTAAAAACTTCAGTAAACAACGGAAAAATAAAAAACAAACCTGTGGATAAGTTTCCACAGGTAATAATCGTTGAAATTTCAAGCTTTATCTCCTTTTTTTGTAAAAGGAAGCCCAATATAAGCATCCGAGACTGGGCTTGAAGCCCAATCTCGGATGCTTATATTGGGCTTGTATTTAACAGCTGGAATGCCTTCTCAAGCTGCCTGTCTCCATCACCTGTTCCATAAACATAATTGTATGAAACCTGGGCCAGTCTGTCTCTGGTTGTGTAATCAAGCACCCCGTAAGAGTAAAATTTGTTGTCCGTCTGGAATTTTTTTACTGCTGCAAATAAACTTGCATCCATTGTTCCAGTGACGGTCACATCATAACCAAGAAGAGATAATCTCTGCTGCGCCCCGTAAACATTAAGCCCAACCGCGCCAAAGCCCGGTTTCTTCTGTTCACTCATTGGTGCAAATCCCTGATATTCGAGAATAACATCATCACCCTTTTTTGCATAATTATCAATAACATAGTCAGGTGCGATTCCTTTTCCATTGATCATATTATTATCTGGCGTTGTAAAATAGAATGAAGAAATCTTGGCTTGATGGCCATTCCCCACATCAGAAATAATTTGTGCAATCCCTTTCCCATAGGTTGTCTTTCCTACCAAGGTCGCTACTTTATTATCCTTCAGTGCTCCTGCAAGGATTTCAGATGCACTTGCGGTATTTTCATTTACCAGCAAGACCGTTGGCAGTGTATAGTTTGCAACTCCTGCTGCGGTCGCGGTTTCCGCTATTTGACCCTGTTTTGCGTAATGAAAAATCACGCCATCTCTGATTAGTTTATTCCCTACACCAACAGCGCTGGAAATCAAACCGCCTCCGTTATTTCTCACATCTATAATAATAGACGCTGCTCCCTTGCCGATTGTTTCTCTGAGCGCAACCTCAAATTCGCTGTCTGTATCTTTATCAAAATTTGTAATTTGTATATAACCCGTCTTATTTTCCAGCATTTTCGTATATACACTTGTGGCTTTAATGATTTCTCTTGTAATAGTAAAGTTTAACTCCTGGGTTCCTCTTTTTACTGTTACCAGAACCTTTGTGCCAACCAGTCCTCTAAGTTTCAGACTTATCTGATCAACGCTCTGCCCTGTGACCGACACACCGTCAATCTTAACAACAACATCCCCCGATTGAATGCCAGCTTTCGCAGCCGGTGCCGTAATGAAAACCGAAACAATTTTTGCCCCAAGATCATCTTTTTCCAAGGTCACGCCAATTCCTGAAAACTCCCCTGTCACATTTTCCAGGAAATTGGAACTGTCTTCTTCTGTTTTGTAATATTCCGTATACTTATCTCCTAAAGCATTGGTTGCCCCGGTAAAGGCGCCATCTATCATTATCTGATAGTCCACCTTATCTTTGAAATTCTCTTTTAAAAACCGAAGATAATTTTCCAGGTAATTCATCTGCTCTGAAAGCTCTGGCTCACTTGTGACTATTTCTTCACCGTAGGCGGTGAAATTATTATCTCCAAATAAGCTTGGTGCAATAATTACAAACGAAAAGGAAGTAATGATCATTGCGGCAACAATGATTATCGCTATTACTTTTACAACTTTTCTATCCATGTTTTTCTCCTGTTTTCTTCATTAAGACAATATTCCCTGTTTTCTTCATTAAGACAATATTTCAATGTTAAGACAGCTTCTGCCTTCACTCAAGCCTTTTAAGCTTATGTGGTAATCTATATCTATTTTACCGGTTCCTTCATTGGAAACCGTATTATTGATGCTGTTTGTCAAAAGTTCCATTTCAAAATGGCCATATGGTGTTTCGTAATAGCCTTCATAGCGTTTGCCTCGCTCAAATTCCATAATTGTATCATGGCTTATTGCATTGCCGTAACGTTTCATTCGAATGCTGTTTTCATTCAGTTTAAGACTGGTTTTACAGCCAGGCATCCCCGAAAGTTCGCTCTCATCGTAAATGATATAAAAAGCCTTACCTTTTTTATAAAACTTTCCTTCCGTCACAAATTCCATCTGTTGTTCCTCTGATTCTCCAACCAGCGACTTACCTATTATTCTTAGCATTATATCTTTCATAACCCAGTTCCACTATCCTTTCAATCAATTCCATATATAAAACCCCTGCCTGCCCCCATAATGACGGAAACATACTGAATCGGGTGAATCCAGGGATTGTATTTATCTCATTTATATATATTTTACCGTTTTTCCTGTCCTGGAAAAAATCTATTCTTGCAAAGCCTGACCCGTCAATTATTTCATAGGCATGCAATGCCAGTTCCCGTATTTTTTCAGACAACTCTTCACTGATTTCTGCCGGAATGCACATTTTTGATTTTCCGCCATCAAAATACTTTGCCTTGTAATCATAAAACTCTGCGGAGGGAAGGATTTCCCCAATAACAGAAACTTCCGCTTCAAAATTCCCAACCACGCCAGCTTCAAGTTCTCTGCAGTCAATTCCCTCTTCTACGACGATTCTTCTATCATATTTCCTTGCGATCCGGAGGGCCTCTTCCAGGCCTTCTCTAGTCTTTGCCTTGGTGACTCCAACACTGGATCCCATATTAGAAGGTTTTACGAACATCGGATAAGGAACGCACGCTTCAATTCTTTGGATTTCCTCCAGCATATCCCCTTGATCCTCAAGTTTCTCTGAAAAAACCAAAGTGTATTTACAAACGGGAAGACCCGCTTGCACAAACAATTCTTTTGAAATCATTTTATCCATTGCAACAGCAGAAGCTAAAACGCCGCATCCACAATATGGGATGTCAAGCATTTCAAACAGACCTTGAATGGTGCCATCCTCGCCATAGGGGCCATGAAGTATTGGAAGGACAATATCGACTTCCTGCTTTAAAGAGCCTACTTCAAAATGTCTGGCCTGCTTTTCCCATTCTCCATTTTCGATATGTTCAATGGGTCCGTCATACCTCAGCCATTCACCACTTTTGGAAATACCTATCATTACAATCTGGAATCGGCTTTTATCCATTGCTTTAATTACTGAGGTAGCTGACATAAGAGAGACTTCATGCTCCCCGGAACGACCACCAAACAATATCCCTAATCTTTGCATCATATTTCCTCCAGTATTTTTTCCAGTTCGCTTTTTTCGAAATGGTATTTTTTTGTACAAAACTGACAAACCATTTCTGCTTGGCCATCTTCATTGATAATTTTCTCCAGATCAGCTTTTCCTATGGTCATAAGCACTTGTTCCAGTCTTTCCCGAGAACAGTCGCATTCCCACTTCAACTCTCTGCTTCCGATTTTCTCGACCTTGTATTCTTCAGGCATCTCCTCAAATATATGTGTCAGCAGATCATCCAGCAGCTCTGCCTCTGTTCTGCCTGATGCTTTTATCATAACCTCTTCAATCAAAGTAGATAATGGCTTCATCCCATCAATCAGTTTTTCCAGGGCATCCACTGATCCCGGCTGGAATTCCGGCAGCATCTGTATGATCATTCCCCCGGCTGCCAGCACTTTTCCATTTCGACCCACCTTCACTCCCAGTGCAACCGAAGAATTCTGCTGTTCAGATATATAAAAGTAGGCAGTCAGATCATCCGCTATTTCCCCTGTCGTAAATGCTATTTTACCCACATACGGTTCCTTTAAACCAATATCCTTTATAACTGTCAATTCTCCTATTCCTAAAGAGCCTCCCACATCCAGTTTCCCCGCTTCAGTAAGAGGGAGCTGAACATCGGGATTGGCAATATAACCCTTTACGCTGCCGTTCCCAAGAGCAGTTGCCAATATTTGCATAGCTGGTCCGTCTCCCTTAAAGTGAAGGGTCAGTTTCTCTCTCTCGCCCTTCAGTAATAAACCCATTAGTCCTGCCCCCGTTAAGGCTCTTCCTAATCCGGCGGTTGCCAGTGGTGTTGTATCATGAATTCTTCTTGCCTCTTCAACCATATCGGTTGTTATTGCAAGATAAATTCTGAATGATTTGCTTTTATCTATAGCTATTAAAGCCTTTCCCATTATACGCTCCCTGCCTGTTTTATTATTCAGTAATATTCTTTATGATGATTTCCAGTTCTTCACTCATCAGTTTAAGGATTTTTTCACTTTCATTTCTATTATCTGCCTTTGTACTTATATATATTTTAAACTTGGGTTCCGTCCCTGAAGGTCTTAAAGCAAAACAGCTGCCGCCTTCCAGTATAAATTCCAGAACGTCGGATGACGGAAGATTCGTTGGTCTTGTTCCACTGACCATGCTGCAATTAGAACTGTCACCTTTTACAGTTCTCCTTGTCTGCTTTTTATAGTCAACGATTTCAACGATTTTTCTGCCTGCAAATTCCTGGTAATATTTTGTCCTGAAATGATTCATGATGCCTGACATGATCTGCATGCCCTTTGGTCCTTCAAAGGCAAACTCCAGCAAATCATTTTTCCAGTATCCGTATTGATTATATAGATCTTCCAGCCTGTCGAACATTGTAATTCCATGCTTTTTATAGAATCCCACCATCTGGCAGACCAGCATTGCCGCATTAACAGCATCTTTATCTCTCACGTAGGCTCCAGATAAATATCCAACGCTTTCCTCAAAGCCAAATATATATCTGGCTGATTCTCCTTTTTCTTCCAAAAACCCTATCTGCTCTCCTATAAACTTAAAGCCTGTTAAGGTTACTATAATTTCAACACCAAAGTTCTTCGCAATACTGTCAATCATTTTTGTACTTACAATTGTTCTGACTGCAACAGGATTTTTAGGAAGCTTCTTATGACTGCATATGAAATCAAATAAAAGTATTCCTACCTCATTTCCTGTAAGGGTCTTGATCTCCCCCTTATTATGGCAGGCGACGCCAATTCTATCCGAATCCGGATCGGTCGCCAGCAGAACATCAGGCCTTCCAGCCTCATTCCCGGCCTTCTCATAAAGCTCTCTGTATAATGCTTTTGCAAGTGTTAAGGCTTCTTCTTTTTCAGGGTTTGGATAAGGGCAGGTCGTAAAGTTCCCATCTGGATTTTCCTGTTCCTTCACAATATTGATATTTTTAATTCCGATTTTTTTCAAAATTCTTCTGACTGGTTTATTTCCCGTTCCATTCAATGGCGTGAATACCACATTTAATTTTTCCAGTTCACAATCAACTGGTATCAGTTCTTTATAAACCGCTTCAATATAAGCACTTATTACTTCCTCCGGAATATAGGTCAACTCCCCATGGTTTACAACTACGGATGCGTCTATTTTAATATCGTTAAACGGATCCAGGGATTCTATCTTTTCCATTATTAATTTTGCAGCTCCCAGCGTTTCCTGACAGCCATCTTTATTGTAAACCTTTAACCCATTGTATTTTGACGGATTATGGCTTGCTGTAATCATAATTCCCCCATCACAATGATAATATCTGGTTGCAAAGGAAAGTGCCGGTGCAGGCATAAGTTCTTTATACAAATACACATCTATTGCATTTGCCATCAGCACCTTTGCCGCAGTCTTTGCAAAAAGCTCAGAGTTTATTCGGCTGTCATAGCTGATTGCAACAGAAGGTTTTTTATTATCACCTTTTTTCTGTCTTTCTTCATAATTGTCAGTCACATAGTTTGCCAGACCCTGTACAGTTTTAGCAACAGTATGTATGTTCATTCTGTTTGTCCCGGCTCCAAGAATTCCTCTTAAACCACCTGTACCAAATTCTAAATCTCTGTAAAATCTATCTTCTATTTCTGGAAATGCTGTTTCTCCCTGGAATTTTAATTCCAGCAATTCTTGCTTAAGCTTTTCTTCAAGCTTCGGTTCCTTAAGCCATCTCTCAAAACTCTGTATATATTTTATCATACTGCTAACCTCCCTAGGATTCTCGTTACTATATTTTATCATAAAAACACCTTAGTTACAAAGAAACAACACAAAATTTTGAATCTTGCACCCAAAGAACAATTGTAGTAAAATAAGCCTATTATAAAGAATTTGAGGTTTAGATATGTTTATTAAAGAATTATATGAAAAAAAAGATTCTGTAATCTCTTTTGAGGTTTTTCCGCCAAAGCAGGAAAGTTCTCTTGAAACCATTTCAAACAGTCTGGCTCAAATAGCCAGCTTAAACCCCGGATTTATCAGTGGTACCTATGGCGCCGGAGGTACCGGTAGCAACTCAATGACCACAACTGTAAAAAATATGAAGCTCACAATCTCTGCAATCAGAGAAGCGGGCATCGAATGCCGCATTATGGTTGGCGGAGCTGTTCTGACTTCTGAATATGCAGCCTTTGTCGGCGCAGATTTTTTTGTTAAGGATGCGCGAGAAGGGGTTGAAGTGGCAAAAAAGGTTTTATAGATTAAAAAGACAGGTTACATAAATCCGAAAGACAGGTTTCACAAATATAAAAGCCGGAGGCGAGTCAATTCACGACTTGCCTCCGGCAATTTTCATTCTATCTGGTTGAAATAATCTTACTTCCTATTCCTTCTGATATAACAAGCTCTTTCAATCTGTTAATATGAACATCCGCTGATTCCTTGGCTATATCCGGTTTTCCGTCAAGAATTGCCTGGTAAATCTTTTTATGCTCCGCTGTCATTTTTTCTGACCTTTTGAAATTATCATAATAAAGATACCTGAATCGAAGCACCAGTTCCTGAAGCTGTTCCACCATTTGAATCAATATTTTGTTTCTGGTGGCTTCTACGATAATATGATGGAAAGCTGTATCCGCTTTTATCATGGCAGCCATATCATTTTCTTTCACTGCAATCTCATACTCTTCTGCAATCTCTATAAGCTTTGTTTTTTCTTCTTCAGTAATTCTTTTTGCAGCCAATTCTGCAGCAAATCCCTCTACATTTTGTCTTACTTCCAGAATTTCCACCATGTCCTGCCTGGAAAGCTGTGATACATAGGCTCCTCTTCGAGGTTCTATTGTGATCAGTCCTTCTTTTTCAAGTTTTCTGATGGCTTCTCTGATTGGGGTTCTGCTTACTCCCATATCCTCTGCAAGTTCTTCTTCCATTAGCCTCATTCCAGGCTTTATCTTACCTTTAACAATAAGAAGTTTTAATTCTTCATAAACAATTTCCCTCAAGGGTCTATGGTTTTGGATATCAAAATTAAGCATTTTTCTCCCTCTTCTATTATTTTATAAAGTGGTTCTAGTCAGATATGTGTCTCGATTTATCTTTTTCAGATGGTCTGCTGCTGATCTAGCTTTTTCTTTGTTTGTATAAATAGCAAAGACTGTCGGTCCACTGCCACTCATTAATACCTGCAATGGTTTCCCGAATTCTTTTGTCTTGTTCTTTGTATACATAATAATAGGATAACTGTTTATGGTGTAAATTTCAAGTACATTAATCATATTTTTTGTCACTTTGTAATAATTTTTCTCTTTAAGCCCGGCAACCAGTTGATCATTATCCGGTCTTTCAAATTCCCTGCATAAATCTAAATCTTCATAAACTTCTTTCGTGGAAACGCTTATTGACGGTTTTGTTAAAACCACAAAACAATTCAACCCAGGTTTTATCGGCTCGAGGTCAGTTCCTATCCCTCTTGCTCTGGCACAGGAACAAGCCAAAGGATCATTATTCATCTGCGTGCCGAGAAGTTTATTGCTCCTGGCACATCCCATGATGCAAAACGGCACATCTGCTCCCAGCGCCGCTCCTGTTTCACATAATTTTGCCACATCAAATCCCAGTCCCCAAAGGTGATTTAGTGCCAGTAACACGATGGCACCATTCCCGCTTCCACCTGCCAGGCCCGCTGCCACAGGAATCCGCTTCTCTATTTTTATATCTATTTTCCCTTTATGACTGTCTTTTACAAGCTCAATCATGCTTTGTGCCGCCTTGTAGGCAATATTCCGCTGGTCTGTCGGGATGTATATTCTATTTGTGGAAACGTTTATTGACCATTCTTCAGCCGGCTCCCATGTTATCATAACCTTGTCATGAAGCTCAAGCTGCTGCATGATCATATCAACCTCATGATATCCGTTGGAAAGTTTTCCGATAACATCGATTGAAAGATTTATTTTTGCAAAAGATCTTAGTGTAATGTTTTTTGTTAAAGTTTGCAATTTTTCACCTTCTTTAATATTTTTATTCTTACATTCAATTAGAAAATGAGCGGAGAGCCGCTCATTTTCTAATATTATTATACTACTTTCTCTTATTTTTTGTTTTACCTGACTGGTTCTTAGGCCTGGTTGTACCTGCCTTCTTCGCTGCTGCTTCTTTTGCCGCCGCTGCTTCAGCCTTTGCTTTTCTTCCAGTCTTATAGCTGCTTCCGGCTAATGAAATAGGCTTCGGTGCGCGCACTTTATAGTGATTTGGCCCTTTACCCATAACGTCCGCCTGCTTTTCTCCATTTCCTGCCTTTTCATTAGCAGGCTTATTTTTTGACTCCTGTCGTGCCTTCTTTTCTCTTTCTTTCGCATTTTTCTGAACAACCTCTTGAACAGACTTGCCCGTTTCTTTTGAAACCTTATAAGGATTCACTTTGTCATCTTTTACTTTTTCCTCTTGCTGTTTTGCTGCCTGTTTTTTAGCATTTCTGGAAGAAAAGAATAGTACACCAACAAACATCAGTCCCATCAACACCATATTCACTGTCATGTCTTTTGACATATCTCTTGTTTTAAATGTAAGACTGAGAGGTTTCGAAATAAGATCTCCGTCTGCTGCGGTAAAGTCCTCCGTTACATGTAAGGTGTACTCTGAGTTACTTTCAAGGGTTTTCTCAATTAACACTAAAACCAGCCCCTCTTCTTTAGTGCTGTAGAATAATTTCACAGGCATTTTTTCACCCTTTGCATTCACAATTTTTATTGCCTTATCATTGACTGCATTATTATCCTTGTTGATAACATCTTCATTAAAATATAATTTTACGCCCGTATTTTCAATCTGAAACCCTCCGTCTCCATCCTCCGGATAACTGCTTACAAGCTCCAAGGTTCCTGCGAAAGCGAACGATGTGGTTAACATGACAATTAATAATGTAAGGCTAATGATTGCCCCTAGTCTTTTCATAGCTGAATTTCCTCCGATTTCTTTTTCCTGAGTTCTTTAAAAAAGTCTTTCATTATGCCTTCACACTCTTGCTGCATAACTCCTGTTTCTATTTCGATTTCATGATTCAGTTTGTTACAGGAAACTATATTAAATATGGAACCGCATGCCCCCGTTTTTGGGTCCATTGTTCCAATGTATAGCTTTGCCATCCTTGACAGCACTAAAGCGCCTGCACACATTGGGCAAGGCTCAACGGTGACATACATGGCGCAGTCTGTAAGTCTCCAGCCGCCTAAAAAAGACGCTGCTTCCCTGATCGCATTGATCTCTGCATGTGCCGTTGGATCCTTCAAGGACTCTGTTAAATTGTATCCTCTGCCAATAATTTCACCGTCTTTAACCACGACTGCGCCAATTGGGACTTCCCCCCTGGCCATGGCTTTTCCGGCTTCCTTTAAAGCTTCTATCATAAAATTTCTCATATACCTTACAATATTACCATACTTAATATGAAAATTCAATCTTTAATGCAAAAAGGTGACGGATAAATCCGTCACCTTTTCGACTCTTTTTAACTTTATATGCTAAACCAAATTATTCAGATTTTGTTGTGTATCCGAAGAAGAAATATCCTAGTGGTGAATGATACATTCCCTTCACGCTGTCCTTCATCAAATATGGCTGTGTGTAGAAGTAAATTGGTGCAAGCGCATTGTCTTGTCCAATAAGAATATCTTCTGCTTCATGCATCAGTTTCATTCTTTCTGTCTGATCTGAAGATGCCTTGACTGCCTGGATAAGTTTGTCGTATTCAGGGTTTGAATACTGCGCATCGTTATTTCCGCCGTCAGTCAACCACATATCCAGGAAGGATATAGGGTCATTATAGTCAGCAATCCATCCATTACGAGCAATGGAATAATCTCCATCTTTCCTGGTTTGAAGGAATACATTCCAATCCTGATTGGAAAGAGTTACTGTAACGCCCAATTCTGTCTGCCACATATTCTGCAGTGCTTCGCCGATTGCTTTATGGTTGTCTGCTGTATTATATAAATATTCTACAATAGGGAACCCTTTTCCTTCAGGGAATCCTGCTTCTGCCAGCAATGCTCTTGCTTTATCGCAGTTTGCTTTATAATCCGCTTCGGCAACAGAATAAAATTCTCCGCCGACTTCTCTAAAGCTTTTTCCGCTTGGGCCCTCAGCATCATAGATACCTTCCGGAACAAATCCATTTGCAGGGATTTCACCAGTTCCGCTTATCTGGCTTGTGATATAATTTCTGTCAATTACAAGAGAAAAAGCTTCTCTTACTTTTGCATTGTCAAACGGAGCTTTTTGATTTTGGAAACAAACATAGTAATTTCCAATGTAACTCGCAACCTTTAACTCTTTGGATTTCAGTAATGTTGGGATTTCAGCTACTGGAGGATTTTGCATAAAATCAAGTTCCCCACTTTTAAATGCTGCCAACATGGCATTTTCATCGTCCATTAGTGTAAATTTTATTGATTCAGGCCCAAGTGCTTCAACATCATAATAGTTTTCATTTGGAACGGTCATAATATAAGAAGTATGTACCCACTCCGACATTTTGTAAGGACCATTTCCGACATATGTTTCTGGTGTAAATGTCCACTGATCTGCGTTTGCTTCAATGATATCCTGTCTTACAGGGTAGGTTGCAGGAAACGCAACAATTTCTTCAAAGTAAGGGCATACTGCAACAATAGTCACTTCAAGGGTGTTGTCATCAATTGCCTTAACTCCAAGTGTATCAGGGGTTGCTTCCCCCGCCATGATTTCATTGGCATTAGCTACCATATCAAGCATATAACTATAGTCTGCTGCCGTAGCTGGGTCTACCAGTCTTTGCCATGCATAAACGAAGTCTCCTGCCTTAACAGGTTCGCCATCTGACCAAAGAGCTCCTTTTCTTAAATTGAATGTCCATACAAGTCCGTCATCACTTTTTGACCATTCAGCTGCCATACCTGGAGCAAGCATAGCATTTCCTTCTCCATCGTCTACCCATTTCAATAAGCCCTCAAACATGTGCTGAATCATCATCGCACCGTCTACCGAACTGTTAAGAGCAGGGTCAATTGTCTGTGGTTCAGATGCAAGACAAACATTCAGCTTAACACCTTCATCTTTGGCACCTCCGCCACATGCTGCAAGTGTAAACACCATACAGAACACCAGCATTAAAACAAGTACTTTCTTCATTTGCTTTCCTCCTTTAAATTAAATATTACAATTACACTATATGGCAAGCCACAAAGTGCTCCTTGTCAATTTCACGCCACTCCGGCAATTCCCTGCTGCAGATCTCTACAGCGTACGGGCATCTTGTGTGGAAGCGGCAGCCGCTGGGCGGATTCATCGGGCTGGGTATTTCGCCGTCAAGAATAATTCTTTTTCTGCTTTTGCTCACCTTAGGGTCAGGGACAGGAACCGCTGAAAGCAGTGTTTTTGTATACGGATGAAGCGGATTTTTATATAACTCATGGCTTGCACCGAGTTCAACCATATTCCCAAGATACATGACGCCAATCCTGTCAGAAATATGTCTTACAACGGAAAGGTCATGGGCAATAAAGAGATAGGTAAGTCCTAATTCATTCTGCATATCCTCAAGCATATTTACAATCTGCGATTGAATAGATACATCTAACGCTGAAATCGGCTCATCACAAACGATAAATTCCGGCTCAACGGCAAGGGCTCTGGCAATTCCTATGCGCTGCTGCTGCCCGCCTGAAAATTCATGTGGATATCGATTGCTGTGTTCACTGTTCAAGCCAACCATATCCAGCAGTTTATTGATTCTCTCCGTTCTTTGCTTTTTGTTTTCATATAGCTTATGTATGTCCAACGCTTCACCAATAATTTCCCCAACAGTCATACGAGGATCAAGAGACGCCGAGGGATCTTGGAATATTATTTGCATTTTCCTTCTGAAGGGGAGCATTTTAGACTGCTTCTTTAACTTTCCGTCAAAAATAACATCACCATCATAAGTGATTTTGCCAGCTGTCGGTTCTAAGAGTCTTAATATGGAACGGCCTAAAGTTGTTTTTCCACATCCTGATTCTCCAACAAGTCCGAAGGTTTCTCCTTTATTAATATAAAAGCTTACGTTTTCGACAGCCTGAACATTTTTCATTTTTCCAAATCCATCTTTAATTGGGAAATATTTTCTCAGATTTTCCACTTTAAGAAGTATATCCTTGTTATCCATTAATTTACCTCCCCTTCACCCGGCATAGCCAGCAGCCAGCAGGAAGATGTATGTCTCTCTCCTACCTCGATGGTTGGAGGTGCCTCTTTCAGGCAAATTTTCATGCAAGATTGGCATCGTGTAGCAAAGCCGCATCCTTCAGGGGGATTAAGCATATCTACTGGAGTGCCTTCAATTGGGATCAGCCTCTCGTAGCCTTCCGCATCCACCCTTGGCATGGATTTGAGCAATCCTTTTGTATACGGATGGCTTGTATTGTAAAAAATGTCGTCTACATTTCCCTGCTCCACAATTTTACCGGCATACATTACTGATACTCTATGACAGATATCAGCAACAACACCAAGATTGTGTGTGATGAAAATAATAGACATTTGTGTATTTTTCTGAATCTCTTTCATGAGTTCAAGAATCTGTGCCTGAATGGTTACATCTAAAGCGGTGGTTGGCTCATCTGCAATTAATAACTTTGGATCACAAATCAAACCCATGGCTATCATTACCCTCTGTCTCATTCCGCCTGAAAGTTCGTGTGGATATTGTTTCATTCTGTTCTCAGGGTTGTTGATCCCAACAAGGTTCAACATGTCGATTGCACGCTTTTGGGCCTCTTTTTTCGGTATTTTATGATGACAAAGTACTGCTTCAATCAATTGATTTCCTACGGTGTAAACCGGGTTCATACATGTCATTGGGTTCTGAAATATCATAGCGATTTCATTCCCTCGAAAATCTTGCATTTGTTTTTTATCAAATTCTAAAATATTCTTGTTTTCAAAGAGGATTTCTCCCCCAACAATCTTTCCAGGGCTTTGAAGAAGCCCTATGATTGAATATGCCTCAACACTTTTTCCGCTTCCTGATTCTCCAACAATTCCCATTACTTCCCCATAATCAAGGTCATAGGAAATGCCACCTACAGCTTTTACTTCTCCTGCATGTGTGAAAAATGTAACTTTCAAATCTTTTATTTCCAGTAATTTTTTATTATCCAAAAGTTTGCCTCCTACTTCTTCAGACGTGGGTCAAGTGCATCTCTCAGACCATCCCCAAACAAATTCAAACTTAAAATCATCAGACTAAGAATGATGGCTGGAATAATAAGCCTGTAGGAATAAGTATACATGCCTCCCAAAGCATCTGCAGACATTGACCCCAAACTTGTAAGCGGAGCTGAAACTCCGACTCCTAAAAAGGAAAGGAATGATTCCAGGAATATTGCTGATGGAATTTGCATACATGTTGTTACAATAATTTGTCCAATGCAGTTTGGCCATAAATGCTTAACAATAATTCTTTTACTGCCCGCTCCCAAAGCTTTTGCTGCTACCACATACTCCTGCTCTTTCAGCATCAGTACCTGGCCTCTGATAATACGAGCCATTCCCACCCAGTAAAGAAGTCCAAAAGCGATAAATATAGATATAAGTCCCGGGCCGACAACACTCAGTTTACCGGCAATAAATCCCCCACTGCTGTTAAACCATATTTGGAGTGGTGTTCTTAATACGGCTGATAATAACAGCACAACCAATATATCTGGAAGGGAATAAATAAGCTCTACAACACGCATCATAACGTCATCCACCCGACCGCCAAAATACCCGGAAACAGACCCGTAAACCGTTCCTATCACAAGCACAATAAGACTGGCGCAAACGCCTACAATCAAAGACACCCTGGCTCCATACATTGTTCTTACCAGAAGGTCTCTACCTAAATTATCGGTGCCAAAAGGAAATCCCCAGGATGGAGCGATATTTTCCTGACCTCTGAGCTGGGTTGTATAATCGTAATCAGAAAACATAGGGCCAATAAATGCAAATACAAATATAAATGCAATTATATAAATTGATATCATTGCGACCTTGTTCCTTTTAAGTCTTCTCCAGGCATCCTGCCAATAGGATACGCCTTTTACCAACTCAAAATGGCTTTCTTTTTCTTCCCTGGAAGCGGGTTCAAATGAATCTCTCATAATCATTCCTTGTTACCCCCTTTCGATAAATCGATTCTTGGATCAACGTACCTGTATAATATATCAACTATCAGGTTCATACAGATTATTAAAGCAGCTAGAAATATGGTCGTTCCCATAATAATGGGATAATCTCTGTTTGAAATACTTTGCACAAAATATCGTCCTAATCCCGGGATATTGAACACGCTTTCTACGACGAATCCACCTGTCAGAATATAGGCTGTAAGTGGCCCCAAGTACGTCAAAACAGGGATAAATGCGTTCCTAAGTGCATGTTTAAACACGATGGTAATTGGCGCCACCCCTTTTGCTCTTGCTGTTCGGATATATTCCTGATTAATAACATCCAGCATGCTTGATCTTGCAAGCCTGCCTATATAGCACATGGGGTAAAAAGCATTGGAAAAGCATGGCATAATGTAACTCTTCCAGCTGGTTAATCCTACCGTCGGCAGAAGATGCCAGATAGAGCCAAAAAGAATCAGCAGTACGGTTGCCACAACAAAGCCTGGAACCGAAATGCCAAGCGTGGTTAAAACTCGCAGCGAACTGTCAATCCTTGTCCCCCTGTTGTATGCGGCGACACATCCCATCGGGATGCCGACCACTAAAGCAAGAAGCAAGGAAATGGCACCTATTTTAGCCGAAATGGGAAACATTTCCATTATAATATCTATAACTTGTCTGTTCTTCTGCATTTTGTATGAAACGCCTAAATCCCCTTGAACAAGATTAACAACATAATTCTTCAGTTGAACCAGAACCGGTTGATCAAGCCCGTATTTTTCGTTCAAGGCTGCCAAAACCTGTTCAGATGGAGCTTTCTCACTTAAAAAAGGTCCCCCTGGAACCAGATTCATTAGAAGAAAGGTGGCAGATGTTATCAGAAGCAGAACAATTAATGCCTGAGCAACCCTTTGTACAACATATCTTGTCATATAATTCCTCACTATTCTTTTTTAACGTCAATATTTATGTTTGTTCCGGTAGATATTTTATGCTTTTCCTAGTCAATATTTCATGTTTATTCCGTTCAATATTTTGTGTTTATCCTAGCCAACATCTTGTTTTATTCCGGTAGATATTTTAGATTGCATTTTATTATTTTCCCCTTTTTTTGAGCGCTGAATTTAGTATACAACAATTTCTGACTTATTGCTATTAAAAACTGATGTTCTTATCAAATATTGTTATTTTAGATTGCGGTTATTTTTGTTCTGGAATATACTATCATCATAACACCAACTGTTTATTGCTATTTAGGAGCTTTATTTTATATTTTTAAATAATATAAACTTACGTAAAAAAAGGAGATTAATAATGGATGAGAGAATAAAAAAGCTGTCAAAGGTTCTAGTGGACTATTCCACAAACGTGCAACCAGGAGAGAAGGTCTTGATTGAATATGAAGGTACCAGTACAAAAAACTTAATACGTCAACTTATAAAAGATATTTATGCAAAAGGCGGTTTCCCATATGTAAATATCAAAGATGCTTCTATTCTTAGAGAAATCATGTTAGGTTCTTCAGAAAGCCAGCTTGATTTTTTAAATGAATATCTGTTAAAGCAGATTGAAGGCATGGATGCCTATATTTCTGTACGTGCCGGCGATAACACTTCAGAGTTGGCAGATGTCCCCGCTTCCAAACAGAACATGTATTATAACAAGCTTAAACCAGCCTTTGATTATAGAGTAAATAAGACAAAATGGGTGGTTCTTGAATTTCCAAACCCATCTTTAGCTCAGCTGGCTAACATGAGCCAGGAGGCTTTTGAGAATTTTTTCTTCGACGTATGCACCATGGATTATGGTAAAATGGGCAACGCAATGGTCAATTTATCCAGCCTGATGGACAAAACCGATAAAGTTCATTTGATTGGACCTGGAACAGATTTAACCTTTAGCATAAAGGATATTCCATCCATCATATGTGCGGGAACAATGAATATCCCTGATGGAGAAGTTTATACTGCTCCTGTTCGCGATTCCATTAATGGAACGATATCCTATAATACACCTTCCGAAGAACAAGGCTTTACGTTCGAAAATATTGTCTTTGAATTTGAAAAAGGTAAAATAGTGAAAGCTACATCAAACAATACCGTTAGAATAAATGAACTGCTGGATACTGATGATGGGGCAAGATATGTTGGAGAGTTTGCCATCGGTGTGAATCCATTCATTCTTGAACCAATGAAAGACACCTTGTTTGATGAAAAAATTGCAGGTTCTTTCCACTTTACTCCTGGAGCAGCATATGAAGATGCTTTTAACGGGAACATATCCGCTCTGCACTGGGACCTTGTGATGATCCAGCGTCCTGAATACGGTGGCGGGGAGATTTGGTTTGATGATGTTCTGATTAGAAAAGACGGCCTTTTTGTGATTCCTGAGCTTGAATGCCTGAATCCTGAAAACCTGAAATAACTCCATCTTTTTACATTTCTTTTAAGAAATATCTGGCAAAATGCTTTGCAAAGGAGGCGCTGCAAATGATTATTGATGTTATTCTGTTTTCGATTTTGGTCGTAATAATGGCAATAAGCTATCGAAATGGTTTCATTTCAACCTTTTTGCATTTGGTTGGCTGGCTTATTTCTCTTTCCTGCGGTTTCTTTTTTGCACCTAGGGTGAAGGAATATTTAATTTCAAAAGATTTTTTTTATACTTCCATTAATGACAAGTTGTTGAGTAATATGCCGCAGGGAGCACCGCCGGGTTCTTTCGAATCAGAAGGTGTCCCCAATTTGGTCGGTGATTTTGTAAACAATGTCACCAGTACCGTTTCTGAAAATATTGCGTCCAGTTTAACTGAGTTAATTATGGTTATCATTTCTTTTTTGATTGTCGTCCTTGGGGTTAAACTGTTCCTTTATTTCATTACTATTATTTTTTCAAAGAAAAACAGGAAAGGCCCTACCGGAGTAATTGATGGTCTTTTAGGTCTCGCCTTTGGATTCTTTAAGGGCATGATAGTTTTATACATTATTCTGGCCATCATGATTCCCGTAATAAACCTTACCAGCCCGGAAAACACATTTGCAATTTTAACTTCTCTCGACAGTTCTGTACTCGCAAAAGATTTGTACAATAATAATCCGTTGCTGTTAATAACAAGCCTTTTATAATATTTTCAGATTAAAGCAAAAGAAAAAGATATCCCCAGGAAACCTGTTGATATCTTTTTTTATTCTAGCAAGCCCATTTCTAGACTGCTTATACTGGACTTACCTTTCTACGATAAGCGCTGTCCCCTGTCCGCCACCGATGCAAAGTGTAGCTAAACCATATTTGGAATCTCTCTTCTGCATTTCGTGGATAAGGGTCACAAATATTCTGCATCCGGCTGCTCCGATTGGATGTCCGAGTGCAATTGCACCACCATTAACATTTAATTTTGCTGCGTCAAATCCAAGGTCTTTTCCAACCGCAACTGATTGTGCTGCAAATGCTTCATTTGCTTCAATAAGATCAAGATCTGCAACTGTTAAACCGGCGATTTCAAGTGCTTTTTTTGTAGCAGGAACCGGACCAATACCCATAATGCTTGGGTCAACGCCTGCAGAGGCATATCCCTTCACTTTACAAAGATATTTAAGCCCTAACTCATCAGCCTTCTCTTTTGACATGACGATTACGGCTGCTCCTGCGTCGTTAATACCAGAAGAATTTCCTGGAGTAACCATTCCGCCTTCTTTTTTAAAAGCTGGTCTTAACTTGCCAAGGTTTTCTTCTGTTGTTCCAAACTTAGGATACTCATCTGTATCAAAAACAATATCTCCCTTTTTACCGGGTATAACTACAGGGACTATTTCATCTTTAAATCTTCCGGAAGTTACCGCAGCTTCAGCTTTTTGCTGGGAATTTGCTGAAAAAGCATCCAGCTCTTCTCTTGTCAATTTCCATTGCTCACAAATATTTTCGGCTGTAACACCCATGTGATATTCGTTGAATGCATCCGTAAGTCCATCATTTATCATCATATCAACAATTTTATTGTCGCCCATTCTGGCGCCCCATCTTGCCGCTGGGATCGCATAGTTTGAAAGTGACATGCTTTCTGTACCACCAGCAACAATAACATCGGCATCTCCTGCTTTTATAATGGAGGCTGCAAGTCCAATTGCTCTAAGTCCTGATCCGCACACTTTATTTATTGTCAATGATGGAACTTCCTTTGGAATCCCAGCTTCCATTGCAACTTGTCTTGCAACGTTTTGTCCAAGCCCACCCTGAAGAACATTGCCAAATAGAACTTCGTCAATTATTGCAGGGTCGATTTCAGCTCTCTTAATTGCTTCTTTTACTGCTATAGCGCCTAATGTTACCGCTTTTGTGCCTTTTAAAACGCCTCCGAAACTCCCTATTGGAGTTCTTACTGCGCTTACTATTACTACTTCTCTCATACTATTCCTCCTAATGTTAAAGTATAATTAAATCAAATTATTAATATGCTTTAATTATACTCTACTCCTTTTGGCTTTGTAAATATTAATTAATGTTTTAACGCTATATTGGGATATTCCAACTATTCTGAACTTTCCCAATTTATTTATTTTTTAAAGATTCCTATATAATTTTCTTCCAGCCAAACAGGTTTATAGGACAATTTTGCTTTTCTTAAATTCATAATATCCATATCTTCTTCTCTGTTTACTAAAGTTATTTCTTCAGGCATATGTCTGCAGAATTCGTAATTAATTGCCTGGTATATCCCCCGGAAATCGGTGTTGGCCTTTTCCACATGAACGGTTACAGTGTTTTTATTAATTTGGCCTCCAATGCTGAGCGCTTCGATTTTACCCTCTATAATAATTGCTCCTACCAAATATCCCACTTTTTCCAGATTCTGAAAAGCATGAAGCATGGCTCTCTCTTCCATTTTCAGGAGCTTCATTTCATGCTCGGATAATTTCTTTTTTTCATTGAATTCTTGGATAAATTTCATGGCTTTATCGGCCATGGACGACGTCAATTGCACATATTCATATAAATAATTGTTAAAAAAATAATTAAGATAGTTCTTCTTGCTGTGTAGCTTTCTCCCTTTTAGTTCAATCAAGCTCTGCTTCGTATAAACATAATCGTAATTTGGCCTGTCTTCCATAAAATTTATTTCACCAGGGCAGGCTTCTTCTATTATTTCAATCATATGTTTTGGCATAAGTCTGATTGAAAATTCATATCCTTTGTCTTCAAATATTTTCTTCGCAGCATAAATCGTTTTTCTCAAAGAGGAAGAATCATACTTGCCATTATTCGTTAATGGAGGGAATAAAAATGGTTCCTGTTTATCAACTTCCAGATGACTGAGCCCTGAAATACAAATATAATCCCCTATTTTCTGCCAACAGAAATTGTTTATATCCCGCCACATATATAAAGAAGAGAACGACATTCCTGAGGTGTTGTAATCGAAGCCGCCTAAGAATTCCTCAAGGATTGGTCTGCTCTCTATTGTAATCTTGTTATCAAGCATAAACATATTATTTCACTATCCCAGAAATTTGCTTAAATCCGTCTTCTTTCGCACCACCTAAAAGTTCAAATAATACAGCTTCATATGTCGTTCCAACAGCTCCCGCTTCGCAGATTCTTCTCTGTGCGTATTTCTTGTCTGTATTATCTCTTGAAGAGACAGCATCATTTACCAAAAAAACCTGATACCCTTCTTCAAGTAAGTCCAATGCCGTCTGCTGCACACAAACATGCGCCTCAATGCCAGTAAGAAGGACGGTCCTTTTCCCGCTGGTTTCCAACACTTCAACAAAATTCGGCTCACCCATGGCGCTAAAGCTTGTTTTCTCTATCGGCAAAAAATTCTCACCCATAGCCTCTTTAATCGATCCGATTGTTTCGCCCAATCCCTTTGTATATTGCTGTGTAGTTATGATTGGCAATCCCAATACAATGCAGCCTTTGATAAGTTTCACCATTTTTTGTTCAAGCTCCTGGCTGTTTTTCATGGCAGGCATCAATCTTTCCTGAAAATCTATAACAACCAAAACGGCATCCTCTTTTTTAATTTTCAAATCCATCATTCCTCAATCCCCCACTTCTTTAAGTCATCTAACAGTTTGTGGCTTGTAAGATCATAATGAAGGGGGGTTATTGATGCATAACCGTCCTGCATAGATCTGACATCTATATCCTCTGCCAAATTTTCATATATTACCGGTACACCCGAATACCAGTATTCTTTGTCGCCTTCTTTGTTTTTTTCTTCCCTAAACCAGTTTTCATACTCACGCTTTCCCAATCTTGTATATTTAAGACCTTTCACTTGTTCGGCCGGTAAATTTGGCACGTTAATATTAAGAACCGTATCACAGTCTAATTTTCCGTATACTCTTTTTAATGTTTTAACAGCCAAATCACAGGCATATTCAAAGCTTGTCGGAAAATGATCATTTACGGAAACAGCTATGGAAGGAATCCCGTTAAAAGCACCTTCAATTGCAGCAGAAACAGTTCCCGAATATAAAGTGTCTGTTCCTAAATTTCCACCATGATTAATTCCTGAGAATACCATGTCGATTTTGATCCCTTTTTTGTCTAAAATCTTCAATCCCAGTTTCACACAGTCAGCTGGTGTGCCTGAAATTTCCAATGCTAATTTTGCATTCTCAAATTGCACTTCTTCTATTTTAAGTGGTACCCCTATGCTGATGCTGTGACCGCTTGCACTTCTTTGTACGTCAGGTGCACAAACATATATATCCGCGACTGAAGAAAGGGCTCTTACCAGCTGGTAAATTCCTTCTGCCCTTATTCCATCATCATTTGCTACTAATATATTCATTTTATGTAAATCCTTTATTTTCATTTTAGATAAATCCCTTTCTTTTCCCCTAACTAATATTTATACCACGTTTTACCCAAATTAAAACAGCCAAACCTTTATAAAAAGGCTGCCATTTGTTCTTGGACTGCTTCCCTGACTGTCAATCGTTACCCAACACCGTTCCAATGCCGTCGTTAATCACAAGGGTCGCTCGATGGTCATATCCAGTTTCCGACTTATTTATCAGCACTATTTCTTTTCCCTTAAAGTAATTCAAAAGTCCTGCTGCCGGATATACCACTAAGGAGGTTCCGCCGACAATCAGCGTATCTGCATTACCAATTGCATTTACAGAAGCTTTTACTGTACCTTCATCTAAGGCTTCTTCGTATAAAACTACATCGGGTTTTATGATCCCGCCACACTTTTCGCAGCGAGGAATCATTTCTTTGAAATTCATAATATATTCAATGTCGTATTTTGCCTTACATTTCATACAGGTATTTCTTCTGACAGAGCCATGAAGTTCGTACACTATTTTACTCCCGGCGATTGTATGAAGGCCATCAATATTTTGAGTAATTATGGCCCTGAGCTTTCCTTGAGCTTCAAGTCTGGCAAGCGCAATATGGGCCTGGTTTGGTTTCGCTTCCAGATAAATCATGTTATTTCTATAGTAGTCGAAGAACAATTCTGTTTTGTTCATAAAAAAAGTATGGGAAAGCATCTCTTCCGGTGAATATCCGTATTTATGTCTAGCAAAATAAAGCCCCGACTCTGATCTGAAGTCGGGGATTCCACTTTCAGTTGATACGCCTGCACCCCCAAAGAATACAATGCTTTCACTTTCTTCGATAATTTTTTTAAGTCTGATGTCCATCATTTCACACTCTATATCTATACAGGTTTATTGTTTTCCAGATATTCTTTTATGACTGCCCCTAAAATTTCCACACCCTTCACTATGTTCTCATCACTTGGCGTAGAGAAATTCATTCTAAATGTTCCTGAAATCTCTTTCTCTTCCACTTCAAAAACTCTTCCCGGAACGATGGAAACCTTCTTTTCCCCTGCTAATTTACATAGCCCCATTGCGTCATATCCTTCCGGAAGCTGACACCATAGGAATAATCCGCCATCAGGTTTATGAAAAATCACCTCTTTAGGGAAATATTTTTCTATGCAGCCAGACATTAAGTCAAGCTTGTCCTTATATAGTTTTCTTACGCTTAGTATATGCTGATCAAGGTTGCACTTTTCCAGATATTCAGCTGCAACCATCATGAAAAACTGATTGGTATGAACATCTGACACCTGTTTTGCAATAATCATTTTCGCAATGATGTCCTTGTGAGCGCACACAAAACCAATTCTGATTCCTGGCGCCAGTACTTTCGAATAGGATCCAACGTAAATCACACGGCCTTCATCATCTAAACTCTTGATTGTAGGAATTTCTTCGCCGGTATACCTTAAATCCCCATATGGATTGTCCTCCAATATAATAAAGTCATATTTCTTTGCAAGCTCCAGGACTTTTTTCCTTCGTTCCAGTGTCATTGTTCTCCCTGACGGGTTTTGGAAGGTTGGAATGGTATATAAGAATCTTACTCGATCATCTTTTTTTACAATGGCTTCAAGAGATTCAGGAACAATCCCCATCTCATCCATCTCCACTGCTTTCAAATTTAAATCATAAGACTTAAAGGCATTAATTGAACCGATAAAACTTGGGGATTCACATATGACAGTATCGCCTGGATTCGTCAACATTTTAGTAGAAAGTTCCATCCCCTGCTGCCCCCCGGAAACTATAATCAGCTGATCAAAATCCTTGCCTATATTCAGCTTTTCTTTAAGCCGTTTTGCTGTTAACTCTCTAAGTGGAGGATATCCTTCAGAAATTCCATACTGAAATGCCTTAGATGGGGAGTTCTTATAAATCGAGGCTGAAATTTCGGCCATTTCGGCTATTGGAAAACTTTCTGGTGCTGGATTGCCAGCAGAGAAAGCGATTACGGTTGGATCCTGTGCCACTTTTAAAAGTTCTCTGATTGCAGATGCTTCTATACCTTGCATCCTGTCGGAAAGTAAATATTTCATATTCTTCTCCTCACTGTATTAATTATTATTCATATTCTATACTAATAGTATAGCCCACACCCTTAAAGCCGTCAACTTTTAAAGCATCTTAAAGCATTTCCGTCAAATTTTTCCAGTATCTGACAGGCATTAGATTCTTTTGGCATTTTGGGTTCAATCTTTCGTTTATTGCTATCGTTTCAAAATATTTTTTCCAGAGTTTTCTAATATCATTTTCATCTTTACAGATGGATGGCATTTCTTTATAGTTCTCTTCAGTAAATCTTGAAACATACCAGTTTCCTCCTTGTGAAATGATTGCTTTTCCTCTGCCTGCGTCGTGAATGATAAAGGGATCATTTTTCAATCTGTCACTGAAGTGATCTCCTATGAATTCCAGGACGTCATGCTCCGGCTCTATCCTGGCATACAAAACTCCCCCGCTTATTCCGGAAAACCTTGTCAGACCAAGCATTCTCTCAACTTCTCTCCCTACCTTGTACTGGAAGTCCTCCATTTTTTTTACGATTGGATCAGTGTGATAAAGACTTATTTTATCCCCAAGCTTGAAGCCTAATTCTATATAAGACAAAATAGCCATTTCTTTATCAGGAAGTGAAGAATTGAATACACGGTAAATTCTTCTCAAATCAATCAACGATATTTTTTTTCCTATCGCCTTATATACTTTCACTGCCTTTCCCTGATCAGTAATAATTTCCACCGGCTCTTCAATTAAGCTGCCCTGGTATTCTTCCTTTGTACTGATGGCCTTCGCTTTTTCCTGGTAATAGCTGGCATACACACAAGTTAAAAAACCTTCAAAGCTGGCATCGTAGATATAGCTGGCCATATTTCACCTCCCGTTTCGATTTTAAGGTCTTTTTCTGACTTGAACATTGACAGTTGATTTTCTTCACCAGTTAATGTCATTTTCTCCCTGATGTTTTCCTGCAATAATACCTGTCCCCGGATGGTTTCCGCAACAATATCCTTTCCTCCATAGTACTTCCCCTGGCAGGTAAGAAAAAATCTGGCCCTTTTCACAACGACTCCCATTTTTTTTAAATCTTCATATTGAATAGATGCTACTCTGCGCTGCCTGACAATTCTTCTGGCAGAAATTTCTCCTATTCCAGGGATTCTCATCAATTCTTCCAAGGAAACCTTATTAATTTCCATTGGGAATTTTTCGATATTCCGTAATGCCCATGCTGCTTTTGGATCCATTTCCAGGTCGAGATTAGGATTTGCGTCGTCCAGTATCTCCTCCGCTGAAAACCCGTAGAATCGTAGCAGCCAGTCTGCCTGGTAAAGCCTGTGTTCTCTGATCAACGGCGGTGTCGTTAAGGTTGAAGGTAAAAGGCTGGAACTGATGATAGGAATATAGGCGCTGAAATAAACTCTTTTCATAATGAATTGATGATAAAGTTTTTCCGAAGTTGCAACAATTTGCCGGTCTGTTTCACCGGATGCCCCAATAATCATCTGCGTTGTCTGTCCCGCAGGAGCAAACTTTCTCCTTGTACCAGACTCCGTTGTAAGCGCTCCTCCAAAGCCTCCCGGTTGAAGGTAATTAATACCGGAATAATCTCCAAGATATCCTTTTAAATCCTGATTGACATCTTTCCCTTTAAACATGTTCCCTGGGCCCTTTAAACTCTTCTGATCCAGCATAGTTGTTGTAATCTGGTTCATAGGCCTGATAATTGCCTGCAGGGTTTTTTGCGGGGCAAGTCTTTTCAGGGCTTCCTCTGTGGGCATTTCAATATTGACGCTTAACCTGTCAGCAACCATGCCAATTTCATGAAGCAGCTCCGGAGAAATCCCGGGTATTATTTTCGCGTGAATATAACCGGCGAAACCATACTTGTTTCGAAGCAGTTTAAGACAGTCTAAAATCCGTTCAGCCGTGTAATCAGGCGAAACCTCTACTGCGGAACTTAAAAACAGTCCTTCTATATAGTTCCTTTTGTAAAATTCTATTGTAAGCTTCGCCAGTTCCTCCGGCTCAAAGCTTTCTCTTTCAACATCATTGCTTCTCCTGTTGATGCAGTATTCACAATCATAAACGCATTTATTTGTGAAGAGAATTTTTAAAAGGGAAATGCAGCGGCCATCTGAAGACCAGGTATGACAAATACCTGCTGAATGACTGTTGCCGATTTTCCCATTATTTTTACTGCCGCCCCCGCTGGACGAACAGGATACATCATACTTGGCACTGTCAGCAAGAATTTTCAATTTATTCATGATATTATTCAATATTTCACCGCCTTTCGAGCGCGAAAGAACTCCTGTTCTTATTATACTCTTTTAAGGATGTCTTGCAAGAAAAATTACAAAGTAATATAATATGCTCATAGAATCGAGGTGTAATATGGGTAAAGTCGGTTTAGTCCTTAGCGGGGGCGGCTCCAGAGGGGCTTATCAGATAGGTGTCTGGCAAGCGTTGCGGGAGCTTGGTGTTAAAATTGATCTTGTGGCTGGTACTTCTGTAGGCGCAATCAATGGCGCCCTTATCTGTCAGGGGGGTTTTGACGTTGCCGCTTCCCTTTGGAAAAAAGTAGAAACCAATATGGTTTTTGATTTGAAGGAAAGAAATCAAACCTTGAAGAAATCAGATTTTAATATTGATATTGTAGGATTACCACTTGAACAACTAAATCAATATGCTAAAGAACTAATTACAGACGGAGGCGCAGAGGTTTCAGGTCTAAAAGGTCTGTTGTCCACTCATTTAGATGAAAATAGCATACGCGAATCACCTGTTGATTTTGGATTGGTTACTGTAGGATACCCATCTATGAAACCTTATTACATGCAAAAGAAGGACATACCTCAGGGACAATTGATTGACTATATTCTCGCAAGCGCATCCTGCTTCCCTGCAATCAAAACGTATGCCATAGGAAACAAGAAATTCATCGATGGAGCATATGCTGACAATCTTCCTATTGATTTTGCACTCGAAATGGGTGCCGAGTCGATTATTGCTGTGAATCTGGAGGCAATAGGCATCATTCATAAAAGTAAATCAAACATTTCATATGAGCTTATTAATATATCCTCACCTTGGGATTTAGGCAATATCCTGGCATTCAATAAAATAAATTCATCCAGAATCATGCGTCTTGGTTATCTTGATACTTTTAAAAGCTTTGAATTATTCGATGGCAATTATTATACCTTTGCACGGGGCGATTTTACCAAAAAGGAGCTTCAAAATGCAGATGCTGCTGCTAAAATTTTTCAGTTGAACCCCGAAACAGTATATAAAAAACAAATATTTGAAGATTATTTAAATGCTGAAATCAGAAATCACCGTCTGGAAATGCAAAGGGATGAAGCAAAGAAAAAGGATGTTAACTGGAATTTCCTTGCCATGCTGAAAAATGAAATTTTAAAGGCACATCAGGAATTGAACCCAAAATCAATCACTCTTGGGCTCGCTGATGATATTAAAAACCAGGTAAACAGTAAAAGTCTCTTAATTGCCAGAAGAACAAAAAAACTGCTTAAAGATGAGGTCGCGGCAGCAGAATACATTGTAAAAGCAGGCCTTATTTGAACTCAAATTTCGGATTTACTGTAAAATATTGATAAAAAAACAAGCGTGCCATTCCGGCACGCTTACTAATTTATATTCTTTCTTCTATTTTTCTATACTCATGGTTTTATAGGTAAAATATTTCTTCGCCGGTGTCTTATACAAAGCCCCTGCAAGAAGCACTGCAATGAGAAATCCGCCTATAAACTGGAGCATATTCGCTGGAATGCTAAAAGCTGATACTGCAAAATTCCCATAAATCAGCCCCCCGGCAATATAATATCCAAATACCATCCATAGCCCCGTTGCAGTCATTGCAACAATCTGATATACCGGTATGATAATGTGTTCCTTTTTCCTGACAACAAAGGAAATAATAATCAGTAAAATCGGTATAATCAGTGCAATCAGCATTAATTGATTTTGAATTCCATTAATAAAGTCTCCGAATTCAGATGCCGTGCTTACTCCGGCATCTTTGTAAAGATTGGCTGCATTGGCAGTTGCTTCGTGCGCAACGATTCGTTGAACAACTAAGTTGAAGCCTCCCCATATAACCGCAGTTATAATACTGAATAATGCCGTAAATTTCTTGTTTTTCATACACTGCTGAATAATCAATCCCATCACCACCGCCATCAGTGCTTTTATGCACAAGGTCCAGGGCGCCCAGTGGACATAACCTAAAAACAGATCCGCCAGTGCAGAACCGACTCCTGCGGCAAACGCACCATGTTTCCAGCCTAAAATTAAAACGGCTAAAAATATCATACTGTCTCCCATATGAATGTATCCATTGGTAAATGGAACCGGTATTGCAATTACCATTGTTGCTACCGTGATAAGGGCTGTCATCAATCCTGTTGTGACAAGCTTTTGTGTTTTGTCATAAAGTTGCATGTTGTCTCCTTCAAACTAAGCCATAATAATTTGCTTGTTTTAATTATATTACTATGATATTGTAATTAAATAAATATGCAATTACAGATATTTTTATATATACAGTTGCCCGATTGCCCGATTGCCCGATTGCCCGGTTGCCCGGTTGCCCGATTGCCCAAATAATACTTTTAAAGGAGTTCCTATGAAACAAATTATGCCTATGCTCACATATACTCATTCAGCGCCGCTTTATCTGCAGCTGTATAACTATATAAAAGAGAACATCCTTGATGGAAGTATCAGGAGCGGGGAGAAACTGCCTTCTCTGCGAGCCCTGTCCAAATCGATCGAAATCAGCATCACTACTGTTGGCCTTGCATATGATCAGCTGCTGGTTGAAGGATATATTTTCAGCAAGCCGGGATCCGGCTATTTTATAAATGAGATAGCCTCTGGCATGGGAACTCCCTTGGCAAGGGATTCCTCAACCAGAGAAGAGGAATTGGCAAAAAACAGTGTCTATTTTTATGATTCCGCTACATTTGATTTTGCCAAATGGAAAAAATGCACGAATCAGGTGTTGACCGAATACGCCCATTTGCTTTTTCATGAAGGAGATCCTCAAGGGGAGCTGGCTTTAAGAAATGAAATATCAAAGTATGTATACCAGTCAAGAGGAGTTGTCTGCACTCCCAGCCAGATTGTAATAGGTGCGGGAACTCAGCAAATAACTGGTCAGCTTTCGAATATTCTTTCCATGATAAATATCAAAAACATAATTCTTGAAGATCCCTGTTATCTGCCTGTTAAAAATATTTTTCGGGATCGGGGTTTTGCTATTTCTCAAATTCCTGTTAGCAAGGAAGGAATAAGCCTTTCTTATTTACCAAAAAATCTTCCTTCTGCGGTCTATGTCAGCCCATCTAATCAATTCCCTACAGGGGCCATTATTCCGGTTGGAAAAAGGTACGAACTGTTATCCTGGGCGCAAAAAAACGAAAGTATCATTATTGAAGATGATTATGACAGTGAACTCAGGTATTTTGGAAGACCTATTCCGGCGTTACAGGGTTTAGATACCAATCAACGAGTTGTCTATCTGGGTTCTTTTTCTTCAACTTTATTTGGTTCAGTTAAAATCAGTTACATGATTCTTCCGGAATTTATGGCAAATATTTTTCAAAGTCTGAAAAGTGATTATTCTCAAACCTGTTCCAAAATGGAGCAACTGACACTTTCTCTATTTATGGGCAAAGGTCAGTATCAAACCGGCATCAAAAAACTTCGCGCATTGTGCTCACAAAAGTTAAATCTGGCTACAAGTGTTTTAGTTAAAAAGGGAGCCGGATTCATTACACTGACAAATACTTCTTCAGGAGTTAATCTTATAATAAATGTTAAAAGCAGAAAACCATCGGCGCAACTTTGCCAAGATGGGGCTTCTCTAGGAATTCATCTTTCACAAATGTCCTTCCACACCGATAAAACATCTTCCATTGAGACTTCAAATGATGTCTCCTCTTTGATTTTATACTTCAACCAAATTCCAATTGATAAGATTCCTTCGGCTTTAGAGGCATTGATTGAACTTTGGCAAAGCGATATCAGTCATTAATTCCTGCTTAAAATTAGGTGTACGCAATGCTTTTTCACTTCAAATAGGTTAATTTTTTCTTAACTAAAGTGCATTTTCCAGGTTAACCAAATTGCCTGTTTCAGATGCCGCCACCCAATTTATAAAATTTGTTTTCCAACAAATCATACTTTTGTTTGATTATTATAAATGCTATATTATTTTATTTTTTAACGGTTGACATGAAACCAGATTAGTTGTATAGTTTAAATAGATTAAACGTATGTTTAATCGTTTAATCTATTTTGGATTTTTCAAAAGGAGAAAGCCAGCATGAACAATAAAACCATCCTGCCACACAATCACGAAAACGGTCTTGGGAAACTGGTAGATACAATACCTTCAAACGTTACTTTTAACAAGGTTTCTGATACCTTCCAGTTAATCAGTGACCCTACCAGACTGAAGATCCTTTGGTTGCTTTGCCATAGCGAAGATTGTGTCACAAATATTGGTGCAGCCTTGAGCATGAGCTCGCCTGCGATTTCTCACCATCTAAGAATACTGAAGCAGGCCGGGCTTTTGACCAGTCGCAGATATGGGAAAGAGGTTCATTATACACTGTCCAAAACAGAAGAAGCTGAACTTGTCCATAGAATTGTTGATTCAACATTTGAAATGAATTGTAAGGAGCCTGACTGCAAAATATTATTATAATTAATGCTAATAGTATAAAAATGCAGCCACAGGGCAATAAGGATAGGAAAAATATGAGTATTATAACCAATATGACAACAAAACAAAAGAGAAAACTTAATTTAATTTTGCTGGCACTGGCACTTCTGATTCTCGGAATAATTTTACCCCTGGAAAAGCACTGGTCATTATTATTCTTTATTCCCGGATATATTATCATTGGCGCCGGCACATTAAAACAGGCATTTCTAAATATTCTTCACTGGCAGGTTTTTGATGAAAGCTTTTTAATGTCTATAGCAACCCTCGGTGCTTTCGCGCTGGGCGACTACGCTGAAGCGATGGCTGTCATGCTGTTTTACCAGATAGGGGTGCTGTTTGAATCTTACGCCGTGGATAAATCCAGAAAATCCATTGCTGAGTTAATGGATATCAGGCCTGATTATGCAAATCTTAGGCGCGATGGTGAGTTCATTAATGTTAATCCTGAAGAAGTCCAGGTGGGCGACCGAATTCAAATTAAACCGGGTGAAAAAATTCCTTTAGACGGTTTAATTCTGGAAGGCTGTTCCTCGCTTGATACCCGGTCATTAACAGGAGAATCCGCACCTAAAGACTGTGAGCCGGGTGATGACGTAATAAGCGGGTGTATTAACATGACTGGGTTGCTAACCGTTGAAGTTACAAAGGTTTACAGTGAATCAACAGTTTCCAGAATTCTTGATTTAGTAGAAAATGCAAGCAATCTGAAATCGAATATAGAATCCTTTATTACAAAATTCGCCCGATATTACACCCCTGTGGTTGTTATAGTCGCCATAGCGCTGGCTGTCATCCCCCCACTTTTTTACCCTGGTGCGCTTTATACCGACTGGGTTTACAGGGCTCTGACTTTTCTTGTGATCTCCTGCCCATGTGCTCTTGTAATATCCATCCCTTTAAGCTTTTTCGCCGGAGTCGGAGGAGCCTCTAAAGCAGGTATTCTTGTGAAAGGAAGCAACTACCTTGAAGCTCTTGCAAGGGCAGAAATAGTTGTATTTGATAAAACAGGCACTTTGACTAAAGGAACCTTTGAAGTAACAGGTCTGTATCCTGCCAGATCCATTACTGAAAAACAGCTTCTTGAATTGGCCGCTTATGCAGAAAATACTTCGAATCACCCAATTTCAAGATCCCTAATAGCGAAATACGGCAAACCGATTGATTCAAACCGGCTATCAGAGACGAATGAAATACCAGGTTATGGGGTAGAAACGCAGTTCGATGGGAAACAGCTCCTTGCAGGGAATATTAAACTTATGAAGCTGAATAATATTTCCGGATACCCTGCTGCTGTTGCGGGAACTGCTGTTGCGGGAACTGCTGTTGCAGGAACTGCTGTGCATATTGCATTGAATGGAGAATATTCTGGATATATAATTATATCCGATCAAATTAAACCTGATTCTGCAGCGTCAGTTTCAGACCTGAAACATTATGGAATCAAAAAAACTGTTATGTTAAGCGGTGATCAGGACGAAATCGCCCAATCAATAGGGGCGCAGGCTGGCGTAGATATCACTTATTCTCAGCTGTTGCCTGAAGATAAGGTTATAATAATAGAAGAATTGCTTGCAGAAACCTCCCGCCATGGCAAACTAATTTTTGTAGGTGATGGCGTCAACGATGCTCCCGTTCTTGCCAGAGCAGATGTAGGCGTTGCGATGGGCGGGCTTGGCGCGGACGCTGCTATAGAAGCTGCTGATGTGGTCATTATGAATGATCAACCTTCGAAACTGATAACCGTAATAAAAATTGCAGGAAAAACTCTTGCCATCGCAAAACAAAATGTTTTTTTTGCTCTGACGGTAAAATTCGGTATTTTAATACTGGGAGCCTTAGGTATTGCCACCATGTGGGCGGCTGTCTTTGCAGATGTCGGTGTTACTATAATTGCCGTTTTGAATGCCATGAGGGCTCTGCAAGTCCCAAAATAAAAAAATCAAAAGAAAAGAAATCAAAAGAGGCGTAGTCTAAACAAGATTTCGCCTCTTTTGATGATAATATTATTCCTATTAAATATCAAACTCATCATACTTGTGATTCAGCAGGTCCTAAATATCAAACACTTCATATTCGTGATTCAGCAGGTCCAATGTCAATAACCTGTTTTGAAGAATATCCCCTTTCCCCAAAAGAACCTTGGTAACCTCCGCCACCTGTACAGCTGCAACAAGTGCCGGTGTAAAAGCCGGATTTCCAAGTTCCACTTCAATCCCTTTATTTTCATCTCCAGGGTAAAGACGATCCATGGTGTTGTCTCCCGGCATAATGGTTGAAACCTGTCCATACCACCCTGCTATTGCACCATGCACCAGGGGAATTTTTAGTTTTTCGCATCCATATGCCAGTATTTTCCTGGAAGACATATTATCCAGGGCATCAACCACAATATCATGCCCCTTCAATATTTCCCTATAATTATCTTCATTCAGTATTCCAACAATTGCCATGACCTCCACCTCTGAATTAACCTCACCCATCCTCGCTCTGGCTACATGGGCTTTTTCTTTGCCGATAAGCTTTTCTGTGGCGAGAATCTGCCGGTTTAAGTTGGTTTCATCAAAAACATCTCCATCGACCGCTGTAATAAAGCCAATGCCAAGCCTCCCAAGCATCTCAATCACATAGCCCCCAAGGCCTCCACAGCCGATTACGCAAACATGGAAATCTTTAAATTTCTCGTTTTCTTTCGGACTGAAGGTGTTCATATTTCTCTCGTATCTATTTCCCATAACCACCAAGCTCCTTTAATATTTTCTCAAATTCCTGACTTTTCAGAACGTCTTTAAAAGCCTTTATCATCTCTGACCCTGCATATTCTTTGGCAACGGCAAAATCATATTCCTCAAAACCAATTGGAATAAAGTCAAGGTCCATAGCTTTCGCTGCGGAATAAACTCCTACACCAACATCCGCCGTACCACTTTTTACTGCTGCTGCCACTGCCATATGAGTGGTCATATCCCTATCATAGCCTTTTATTGCGGCAGTTTCAATCCCATTTTTTTTCAGCAGAAAATCTGTCAGTATTCTGGTCCCCGAACCTCTTTGCCTGTTCACAAAGCTTACATCTTTTCTTGCCAGATCCCTGATTGAATTGATATTTTTAGGATTACCCTTTTCTATAATAAGGCCTTGTTCTCTTTTAACCCCTTTGATCAATTCCGCCTGTCCATCAAGGTACTTTTTAATATAAGAGGTATTATAGGTGCCGGTTTCCTCATCCAGCAAATGAATGGGCGCGATGTGAGCTTCCCCTCGTTTGACAGCCATGATTCCACCCATGCTTCCAACATGGGAAGATGATAAACTTACACCTTCAATCATGCTCCCGATATAATCCATTATTAAATCGTGGCTTCCAATGGAAACCAGCGTGTTTTCAATAGCCTCCATACTCTTAACCATCTCAACATCTACTTCTTCCCCTATATCAAATCCCTCTGAGTTTTTTGGGATGACAACAATACCATCTGCTTTAACAAGGGTCATGGTTACTCCTGCGCCTCGGTTCAACGGTGTAGCAATCAGCTTATTGCCTACTTTGCCAAGAGTTACCCTTACATATTCCCTATGTTTCAGAGAAGACACAAGTCTTCTGGAAATAATTGCTTTCACCCTGTGCCGTTCCACTGGTTTTGCCCGTTGTAATGCCCGTATTACAGGCCCGACTACCTCTTCAAAAACCAGGTAAGCAGATCCGGGATATCCCGGGACACCAATGACCGGCTTGCCATTTACAATTCCCAAAACGGTCGGTTTACCGGGTTTTATAGCGATGCCATGCAGCACCAGTTCTCCCAAATCACTTATTAACGATGCTGTAAAATCCTTGCTGCCGGCTGAAGATCCCGCATTTATTACAACCACGTGATTATTTTCGACTAACTTTAGTATTTCCAGCTTCAATTTTTCATAATCATCTTTCACAGGGCTGATTCTTTGCGCAGTGCAGCCAATTTCTTCAACGATTGCTTTAAAGGTCCATGAGTTGGTATCAAATATTTTTCCATTTTCCAGGGTCTCATATTCATCTGAAATTTCCGTTCCTGTAGGCATAATCCCAACTGAAATTCTTTCGTATGCTTCAATTTCTGAAACTCCGCCACTTAAAATCGCCCCAATGTCCATCGGCCTGATTTGGTGATTCTCCGGCAATATCATCTCTCCGGCAACAATATCTTCTCCGATTGGACGGATATGCTGCCACGGTGAAGCCTGGGTAATGATCTTTACCTTTTCAGTTTCCTCACCAAGCATTTCTTTCCCCCCATGCTTTTCATGAATTCCACCCTGGTCTTCTTCAAGTAATGCCACATCTTCAATCATTATGACACTGTCATATGGCTCCCTGATTACATGTCCCGTATTGATATATTCGAAATCCACCCCTCTGCTCAAAACAACAGGGTTTGCTTCATTTGCCGCATAGGTTCTTTCAGCCACAACCATAATACCATCCATCGCAGCCGCATTATGATTTGGCGAGGAAACCCGGGCAAAAACAGGTCTGCTTGTAATTCTGCCTCTTGATTCCCTGACATCAACCATTTCTTTTTTCACAGAATTTAACAGCGGCTCGATTTTTTCCAGATAAATTGCCACCGCTTCTTCAATGTCAGTAATATTCAAATATACGTTCCTATCCATTTTATCCCCCTCAAGCCCATTATAAGCATCCGACATTGGGCTTGCATTTCAAAACAGGTATTGCAATTGCTGGGTTTGTCCCAAATTGCCCTGTGGATAACTATTTATTGGAAACTTATCCACAGGCGATTTTTCATCAAACCCACCAATTGCAAGCGTTAATGTTTTCACAAACCCAATATCGGATGCTTATAATTGGTTTATTATGACTTCCACCATCTGGTTTTTATTTATACCTTCAGTTAGATTTGACGTCCTAATATAACCATCAGCATATCTAAGCTGGGAAATGGAACCTGATTTAGCATGAATAGGTTCAGCGATCCAGCCCAGCTCATCTTTGGTCAACTTGACCAGCGTAAAGGTTTCCCGTCCTTTCCCGCCATGAATATTGTCTGTAATTCTTGCGGATATCGTTTGATCTTCTTCCTCACAAGCAAAAAAGTATTTTCTGATAAATGGCTCCACCACTGCCTTATAGGAAATGATGGCTGCCATAGGGTGTCCCGGAAGACCTACGACCAAATTTGCTCTGTCATGGCAGCAGCAACTTTCGTTTTTTATCACGCCAACTACCGTTGGTTTTCCTGGTTTCATTGCGATTCCATGGGTAATTACTCCTGGTTTGCCCAATTCATCAATGACCTTTGCTGTAAAGTCTTTCTCCCCGGCAGAGCTGCCACCCGAAAGCAGTATAATGTTGTTTCTATTTAACGCTTCTGAAACAGCCAGCTTTAATTTCTCTTCAGAATCTTTTATTAATGCCACCAGTCCAACCTTCGCTCCCATATTATTTACAAGTGCTGCTAAGACGTAGGAGTTCACATCCCGAACCTGTCCAGGTCCTGGGTCCTCCATAATGCTGATCACTTCATCCCCCGTTGAGATAATGGCAACCGATGGTTTAGCGAACACATTAATAGAAGCCTCTCCCATGGCTGCCAGCATTCCAATATCCTTCGTCGTGATTCTATGCCCTTTTTCATATATAAGCTGGCCGGCCTTAAAATCATCCCCTTTATTCATCAACCCGGCATTGGGAGCCGAAGCTTTGTAAACAGCAATATTCTTATCGTCCAGCTTTTCCACATATTCAATCATTACCATGGCGTCGGCTCCTTGAGGAAGCATGCCCCCTGTAGGCACATATACCGCTTTACCACTGGAAACCACTTGATCAGGAGCCTGTCCCATTTTCACCTCGCCAATCAGCTCCAGAAAAACCGGGGCAGTATCGGAAATCCCAAAAGTATCCTTTGCCGTTACTGCATACCCGTCGACGACGGACCTTGCGAACTCAGGAATATCTGTCTCTGACATTAGGTCCTCCGCCAAATATCGGCCAAGTGCCTCAAATAAAGGAATTTCCTCCGCCATTCGATCCATATTTTTAAAATATTGGTCTAATTTCTGCTTTACCTGTTCCAAAGTATCTACCTTAAGAAGATTCATCTTTGTCCCCATTTCTTTGTTTTTTAACAATTATTGATATTTGATTGTTCCTCCCAGGTTCTTCCTCCCAGGTTCTTCCTCCCAGGTTCTTCCTCCCAGGTTCTTCCTCCCAGGTTCTTCCTCCCAGGTTCTTCATACAAGCAGCTCTCCCTCGATAAACTGGCGGGTTAAACCGTTGGCAGGATTTTTCAATATTTCCAGGCAGTTTCCCTCTTCAACCAATTCCCCTTTATTCAAGAAAATCAGTTTATTACACACCCTCTTTGCCTGAGGCAAATTGTGCGTAACAAGGATTATGCCGGTGCCTTCTTCTTCATTGATTTTAGCCAGCATTCTTTCTATTTCTCCTGTTGTTGTCGGATCAATATTTGCGGTTGGTTCATCGAGAAGCAGCAATTCTGGCTTAAAGGATAAGGCTCTGGCAAGGGCAACCTTCTGAATTTCTCCCCCTGACAATTTCCAGACTTTTCTTTTCCTTAATTTTTCCAATCCTAATTCTTCTGTTAACTGATTAATTCTTTCTTCTATGTCAAACCTGCTCCATCCTCTTAATTTCAAAGGATACGCAATGTTTTTCTCAACCGTTGTACTTATTAGATAAGGGTTTTGGAAAACCAGGGTCATCGCTGCCCTAGGATTTGTTTTTATCAGATCATGATCCATATAACTCACCTTACCCGTCGTTTGTGAATCCAGTCTCCCAATAATATTTATCAGAGTGGTCTTCCCTGCTCCATTTGCCCCGATAATCGCCGTGAGAGTACCTTGCTCGATTACCAGATTTTCTATGTCCAAAACTTTTTTTCCGTTATATTCTTTCGTCAAATTTTCAATTTTCAGCTTCATCTATTTGCCCTCCCTTTCCTGGAAGTTGTATAGAACTGCATTTATGATAAAGGCAATAATCAGCAAAACAATGCCAACTGCAATTGCCCTGCTGTAATCACCCATGGTTTTCAACTCTGTGATATAGGTGGTCATCACTCTCGTTTTGCCCTTGATGTTCCCCCCTACAATCATTACTGCCCCAACTTCGGAAATGGCCCTGCCAAATCCGCTGACTACTGCTGCTGTCAGTCCTATTCTCATTTCAAAAATCAACAGTTTCATCGCGTCAAAGCGGCTTGCCCCCAAGGTGATGGCCAGTCTGTTCACAATCGGGGCTTTCTCTTTGACTATATTGTATGTAAGCCCCATAACTATTGGGGTCACAAGGCAGATTTGGGCGATAATCATCGCTGTGGGTGTATAGTTCAACTGGAAGCCGCCCAGGGGACCTCTTCTCATTAAAATCAAAAAAACTGTCAATCCTGCGATAACAGGCGGCAGACTCATAAATGTGTACGTTATTCTTATGATAATACCTTTACCCTTAAAGTTATGGGTTCCAAGAAGAATCCCAAGAGGCATGCCCAGCCAGGTGGAAATAAATACGGATGAAAAAGAAACATAAAGAGATAGACCTATTATCTCAAATATCTCTGCATCACCAGCAAATATTAAATTCAATGCCTGAGCAATACCCGTTGAAATTTCATTCATAATGATTCCTTATTTAAATGATTCCTTATTTAAAAGTCATGCCAAAACAATTTTTGGCAATTTTATATTATTTTGCATTTGGTGTGAATAAAGGAGCACCAAATTCTTCGGTACCGTAAGTGCCGATTAGTTCCTGTGTTTCAGTTGAAAGTATCCAATTCTGGAAATCCTTTGCGCCAACAGCATTTATATTCTTATTCGTTTCCGGATTTAGACAAATAACACCATACTGATTATTGAAAATTCCGCTTGGATCTTTTTCGCAAACTATCTGAAGATCTGTATCCGCTCCAACATTAAGCCATGTAGCTCTGTCTGTTAAAGTATATGCCAATTTCTCATCTGCCATAGTGATGACTGCTCCCATTCCTGATGCCGCTTGAACATACCAGTTTCCGACAGGTGTCAAAGCAGCTTTTTCCCATATGGAAAGCTCTTTCTTATGTGTGCCTGATTGATCCCCTCTTGAAATGAACGTTGCCTGGTCATTGTATATTTTTGTAAAGGCAGCCACTGCATCAGTTTTTGCTGTTGTAAGAATTCCACTTGGATCCGTTGAAGGTCCAACCAATACAAAATCATTGTACATTACATCAAATCTTCCGTCTGCGTCTGCATAGCCGTTTTCAACGAAGGCTACTTCGTCCTTAGGAGAATGAACAAGAAGCACATCGGCTTCACCAGCTTCTCCCATTGCCATCGCTTCGCCGGATCCTACTGCTATTACATCAACTTCCCAGCCGGTGTTATAAGTGAATTCAGGTAAGATAAAATCTAATAATCCACTGTCCTTTGTACTTGTCGTAGTGGCCAGTATGATTTTGCCCTGGATTTCTGCAGGCCCTTCCTCATCAGCCGATTCCTCTGCTGCACTGCAGGCTGCAAAGGAAAATACCATTGCCAATGCCAGCAGTAACACTAAAATTCTTCTCCTGTTTGTTTTCATTTTTGTTTCTCCTCAATCTTGATTAACATCAAAAAAACCTTTCTGCTTTCGCGGAAAGGTTAGGATTGCACATTTAGGCCTAGCTGCAATTCCTTTCCAATTCGGGAGGCCCGCAAGTTTCTCTGCGAACCCATTGGTTGA
>Ga0209386_1000037_pt1 | contig 72788 bp, 73 predicted proteins | sample NGEPertwo_FD_184510 | JGI IMG/M metagenome (GOLD analysis project Ga0209386, IMG submission 184510) | Arctic peat soil microbial communities from the Barrow Environmental Observatory site, Barrow, Alaska, USA - NGEE Permafrost154B-two... | ecosystem: Environmental > Terrestrial > Soil > Wetlands...
CCACAAATGCACTTGTAACCCCCGTTAAATCAGGGTTTCAAGTGCATTTGTATAAGAAGAAGTCGTAGGCTATTTAATATGCCTACGACTTCTCAAGATGCTTATAAGGCACTTTTTCAGTGGCCTCCATAACATGAGTCCTCTTTTCACAGAGTTTACCTAGTTCTTACAACATGAAAGATAAAATAGTCAGATCGGAAAAACAGGCGTGAATAGAAAATTGGGTTATCCGCTTGATCGAAATGAACTTCATCTAACAAAAGCAAGGGGCTTGCTGCCGTGATCTCCAATTTAGCGGCTAGTTCCTTCCCTGCAACAATGGGTCGAATGTCTGTCGACGCATAAGCGATTCGGATTCCCTTTACTTCTTCAAGATACGAGAAGACGGATGATTTAATCGCTTCAACCTCTAGATCTCCTACGATGGGAGAAAACATATCAATACAATAAATCGCAGGAACGCCATCTGCCGTTCGGACTCTTAGTAGTTGATTCACCGTAGTCCCTGTGATGATCCCCAGTTTCCCTGCAACGCGTGAGTCTGCAGAACAGCTTTCAAATTCGATACTGCTTGTCCCAGGCGTCATTCCAAGCTCTAATATTGCATCGGTCACGCGAAAGAGGACCTCTAGTCCAGGCTTCCCTTTTGGGCATGATTCTGCTCGAACAAAGGTACCCAGACCGTGCTTTTTCTCCACAACTCCCACTGATTCTAAAACTTTTAACGCTTCGCGAAGGGTATTGCGACTGACCCCCAGTTCCTGAGATAATATTTCTTCATTGGGAAGTTGACTGTCTATCAGATATTTTCCCCTACGGATTTCATCTAAAAGCTCTAACCGGACTAGATCTGAGAGGGATTTTCCACGTTGATGAATACGACCCATGACCCTCGCCCTCCTGAATCTATTACTTATTGGGATTATACGGAACCCCATCCGCCGCAGGAGCCGTACTCCTGCCGACTAATCCTGTTAATGCTAATATTGTTAGAGCATACGGAAGCATTTGAATAATATTCGAAGATATGCCGCCGCCTTGTAAGATCATACTTAAAGCCGTTGCAAACCCAAACATCAAGGCAGCTCCCAAGGAACCAAAGGGTGTCCATTTGCCAAAAATCATAGCAGCAAGGGCAATGTATCCCCGTCCACCACTCATATTAATTTCAAAACTATTTAATAATCCTAAGGCGAGATAAACTCCCCCTAAACTAGAAAGCATTCCCCCAATGATAACGCCTAGATAACGAAGGCCCTGAACATTAAGCCCTGCGGTGTCAGCGGCTTGAGGATTTTCTCCCACAGCTCTAATTCTCAAACCTAAATTCGTATGAAACAGGAAATAGTGGGACGCAACAACTAACACCAGCATTAAATAGACCATAACATTTTGATGACCTAGGACAGGGCCCACAAAGGGTATATCCGTGATTCCTGGTATCGTTATATTGGGTAGGGCAGGTGTTTCACGGGGTGTTCCACCATACCCGAAAATCGTATTGAGTAAAAATGCAGTGAGGCCTGCTGCGAAAATGTTTACAGCCATCCCCACAATTACTTGATCCGCTCCGAGCGTTACCGTGGCGTAGGCAAAAATCACTGAGATCAACGCGCCCATGGATACTGCCCCAAGTAAACCGAGCCAGGCGCTATTGGTATAATACGCAAATAGTACTCCGAAAAAGGCTCCGATTAGCATAATTCCTTCCATGGCGATGTTTACAACGCCACTACGCTCAGAAAAGGTCCCTCCCAGTGCAGGAAGAGCAATCGGCGTAGCCATAGCCAGCGTTGCCGCCCATAGATCTGGTCTCATCAATGCATCCCAAAGCATACGTCACGCCTCCTTTACGGGCGCAAGGATTTGTCGTCTGCGCCATCGTTTTTGAACTATTTTCACAATATCCTTCGACGCGACTAAGAAAATAATGATCCCAGAAATAACATCCGTCAAATGAGCTGGGACCCCTGAAACCAGCTGCATTGACTGACCTCCAGTAGACAAAGACGCAAAGAAGATTGAAGCAAGAATGACACCAAAGGGATTGTTATTGGCTAGAAGCGCAACCACAATCGCTGTAAATCCGTATCCCGATGAGAAGCTATCATAGAGGCGATGTTGCACGCCCAGCATTTGTACGGCACCCGCTAAACCAGCGAACATACCACTAATAAATAAAGCTAGCACCAAATGGAAGGGTACATTAATTCCTGCATAGCTCGCTGCTCGTGCATTCAAGCCAACGGCTCTTAAGCGATAACCTAACGTTGTTTTATAAAGCAACCAATAGACAAGAATACAGGCAACCAAGGCAATGACTAGGCCCCATGACAGTTGCGTTCTATCCACGAGCTTACCTAACGTGGCGGAGGGAAGGATCACAGGGGATTGTGGGGTAAAACCAGGTTGCATCATCGGTCCATTTTCCAGCATATAGTGGCTCAAAAATATTGCAATGTAACTCATCATCATGGTTGTGATGACTTCGTGTGCACCCACATAAGCCTTAGCCAACCCAGGAATTATTCCAGCCCAAAGGCCAGCCGCCAGCATTCCCACAACGATGCACAAAGAAATATGTAGGATAGGGGGAAGCCCATGAACGGAATATCCGGTCCATACAGCGGCCATACTCCCAATCCAATATTGGCCCTCCGCCCCAATGTTAAACAAGCCCGCTTTAAAACCAATGGCAACACCTAATCCTGAGAGGATTAAGGGAATCGCACTAGCAAACGTATTGGACAAATTCACGGTAGAGCCAAACGCTCCAGAAAAAAGAGCCCCATACGCTAGCACAGGATTATTACCCGTCACGAGCATCACACCTGCACCAATGAGGAGGGCAATGACAATCGCTACAAAAGGGGTAACTAATCCTTCTATTGTCTTTTGCATAATTTACCCCTCTTTCTCCAAATCTACTCCAGTCATCAATAAACCAAGCTGTTCACGTGTGACTTGTCCTCCCGGCAGAATGCCCATTAAACGACCAGCATGAATAACACCAATCCGATCTGATAAAGCCATAATCTCATCTAATTCCAAAGAAACTAAGAGTATGGCCTTACCCGCGGCACGCAACTCCAAAAGTTTGTTGTGGATAAACTGAATAGCACCGACATCTAGCCCTCTGGTGGGTTGAGCTGCGATGAGTAATTCAGGGTCTCGAGACACTTCACGGGCTAAAATCACTTTTTGCTGGTTTCCACCGGAAAGATTCCCGGCGAGTGCGTGAATATGTCTCGGCCGAACGTCAAAAGCTTCTGATAGTCGTGTCGCGTAATCCTCGATAGGTTTCTTTTTCATTTGGCCGGCACGCGCAAAGGGCGGTTTAAAAAAGTCACGAAGAACGAAGTTTTCTGTCAGCTCAAAATCCATCACGAGCCCATCTAATTGACGGTCTTGTGGAATATAAGCAATCCCAGCTTTAATTCTCCGACGTACCGAATAGGACGTGATGTTAGTGCCTAGTAAACGAATGTGCCCACTTTTGCTAGGCATCAGCCCAGTTATAGCTTCCACAAGTTCAAACTGGCCGTTACCATCAATCCCTGCAAGACCAAAGATTTCTCCGCGTCGAATCTGAAAACTGACGCCTTTAACTTTTTCATTTCGGTTGGACATGACCACTATATCTTCGACCTCTAAAACCGGTTTTCCTGGCACTTGAGGTGGTTTAGACACACTAAGTACCACTTCATGTCCAACCATCGCATTGGCAAGTTCTTGAGGTGTTGTTGACTTAGTTTCAACAGTATTAACGGTCTTTCCTGCTCTCATGACCGTGACACGATCCGAAATACGCTTCACTTCGTCTAGCTTATGGCTAATAAATATAATTGGGATTCCCTGCGACCTCACACGTTCCATAACCAGGATTAATTCTCCCACCTCTTGAGGCGTTAGCATGGCTGTGGGTTCATCCAGAATGAGTAACTTGGCCTTACGATAAAACACTTTCAGAATTTCAACACGTTGTTGAAGCCCGACGGTCAAATCCCCTACTTTTGCAGTGGGATCGATCTCCATATGGTACTGCTTGGCAAGTTGGCGAACCATCTCAACATTTTCCTTGCGGCGATAGTGAAGCCTGCCTGGTTCCTCACCAAGAACAATGTTTTCCGCAACGGTCAACGCAGGTATCAGCATGAAATGCTGATGTACCATTCCGATACCAGCTTGAATGGCCTGACGGGGACTTGAGAAGTTGAGCGCCTCGTCATAAAGTCGAATACTCCCCGAGTCGGGCTTATATAGTCCATAGATAAGTTTTACGAGTGTGGATTTACCGGCACCGTTTTCACCTAATATTGCATGGATTTCGCCTTCGCGCACATCAAGATTGACTTGATTATTAGCGATCACTCCGGGAAATGATTTGGTAACATTTTTCACTTCTAAACAGGTTCGCATAGTCCCCTCCATTAGAAATGGGTTGCGCCATACGGAATATGAAGCAACCCACTTGTGTTTCGTCAATCGAACAACCTTAAAGTCTCTTATTTATAACCGTCTGGTATTGCAGTGGTCACTTTAATCGTTCCGTCTTTGATTTGTTTTGCAGCATCGTTCACCTTATCGGTGACTTCTTGAGGGACTACTTTCGTTGGGGTTGCAAAACCAACGCCATCATTACTTAGATCAAAGAGCACGTCACCGCTTTTGAATTTATCATCTATCACGCTTTTAATGATATCAAAGGTAGCAACATCCATACCCTTTAAGGCGCTCGTAATAACATTATCGGGAGCCATGTAGTTTTGATCCGCATCGACGCCAATTGCATAGACATTCTTTTCTTTTGCTGCATCAATAACGCCTGTCCCTGATCCACCGGCAATATGGAACACAATATCGGCACCCCCAGCGATTTGAGACAGTGCCATTTGTTTACCGAGAGCAGGATCATCAAACTTTCCTGTGTACTTTAAGTCAATATTGATATCAGAGTTGACACTCTTAGCCCCTTGAATAAATCCAGCAATGTAATCATTGACAGGGGGAATGGCCATACCACCGATTAGACCGACTGTGTTTTTACCCAACGCATTCGGAATTCCAGGTGTTTTCTCCATTAAGCCGGATAATACGCCAACCAAGTATCCACACTGTTCAGTTTTAAACATAGCAGAAGCCACGTTTGGACGATCAGTAATGGATGAGTCAATAATCATAAATTTCACATCTGGATAATCTTTTGAGACCTTCTCAACTGCATCATACATTAAAAATCCCACCGCAATAACTAAGTTGTATTTCTCTTCAGCAAAACGACTGAGGTTTGTTTCATAATCGGTCATTTGTTTTGACTCTACAACACCCTTAGTGACGCCAAGATCCTTAACTGCTTTTTCCAGCCCTTTGTTGGCTAGGAAGTTAAAACTTTTGTCATTAAGTCCACCCACATCCGTTACCAAGCCAACTTTAAATTCGTCTTTTGCTGCAGTCGGTGTTGGTGCCGCAGTGTTACCACAACCGACAAGGCCAACAGCCAGGATAAGTAGAATTGCCAAGCTACTAACAAACCGAGATTTTTTCATAATTTTCCTCCTCATAATTTGTTCATTGTTGCTTTGAGCTTACGTTCACACGATCGGCTCCGCCCCCACCTTTTCTGGTTGTAGGACGTAGAACATCTCACTGACTTTAAGTTTAGCAAGTATTCAGATAAGGGTCAATACTTTATGGTTAAAATTTTATTTTATTTTGCTACGTTCATGCTATAGACGAGCATCCTAAACAATTGATGTACCACTTTACTCGATGTAGAGCCCTTGACAAATCTATCACATCATAATAACACTTGCTGTGAATGTCCATGTGTATTATGATAGTTAGCATAATATCTTGTAGGAGAGCGAGGAGAGAAATGCATGAAGAAGATGGGCTATTTGGGTCCAAAAGGGAGTTTTTCGGAAGAGGCAATCCATTTGTTTTTAGCCTCTCAGCCAGAATTTAACGAAACACCGCCAGTACTTATTCCTTTCCCAACAATACCTCGCTTATTATTCGCCTGTAATAACATGGAGATAGATTGGGCATTTGTTCCTTTGGAGAATTCTACAGAAGGACAAGTTGGCGTGACGATGGATACACTTGGCCAAACAGAGCATCTCTTTATCACCCATGAATTCGTTCATCCCATTGATCAATGTCTTTTGACGCTTGAGCCAATGCCACTTGCTCAAATCGAACGAGTTTATTCTCATGAACAGGCTATAGGCCAATGCCGGGATTTTCTAGAGAAACATCTCCCGCGCGCTGAGCAGATCACTAGTTTAAGCACTGCTGAGGCGGCTCATAAGATATCCTCCATCCGTGAAAACTGGGCCGCCATCGGACCGCGTAGAGCCGCCCACCTCTATAACCTTCACCTTCTGCAAGAACGTATTCAAGATGTCCTTTTGAACGCCACACGTTTCGTCTTAGTCGGTCACTCCCTCGCGGAAATGTCATGTGGCGAAGATAAAACATCGCTTCTTGTGATCGCAAATAATACGCCCGGTTCTTTATACCGTATTCTGGGAGAATTCAGCAAACGCCAGATCAACCTAAGCCGAATCGAATCGCGTCCCTCGAAAAGGAAGCTGGGCGAGTACGTTTTCTTTGTAGATGTAGAGGGTTATGTATTTTCCCCCCCTATTCAAGATGTTTTATGGACACTCAAAGAGGCACATATCTCCGTAAAACTGTTGGGTTCCTACCCCAAAGCCCTGCCCGATGAAACCATCTTTTAAAGAGAGCAGATTAAATCTTCTCTCTTTTTTTTATTCACCCTCCAACTTGAACAGTATTACACGAAAGATAAGATCTTCCGGACCAACGACCAACGACCTTCTGCTTCTGCTCTATTGATGATAATTTTAAGACAGAAGCATCTATAAAATTAAAACCTGACTTCGTAAGCTTGCTTAGCTTACGAAATCAGGTTTTTTCACGAAACATCACACAAACATTTTCTGAAGGATTTCAGCAATCCCTTCCGGCTCACACGCCTCAACGGTTTTTGCTGGTTTTTTATCTAACCCTTGTAACCCCAAAGGTATTCTCCATCCAGTTAATTGACTTAGATCATCAAGCGCCGCCCATTCGTTCCTCAAACTTTGCTCTTTCTGTCCTTCTAAAGCTTTTAACACATTGGAAGCAAATTTGAAAGGGCTTGCCGTTGAGGCGATCACTGTGTATGTTTGATCGTTCGTCGTGGAAAGATAATCCTCGTACACTTTCATTGCTACCGCCGTATGAGGGTCAAAGACATACTGATAGGTCTGATAATTCCTGGCTATTGTCTCAAGAGTTTCGTCTTCACTAGCCCACCCAGCATAGACAGTCTCTTGGCACCGTTTTAAAGTCATTAAATCAACTGTAAAGGTTCCCTTGTTCTTGGCATCATACCAGGCTTGAATGTGCTCTGAATTTCGCCCACTCATCTCATAGAGAAAACGCTCAAAATTACTCGATACCAGAATATCCATAGATGGAGAAATCGTTTGATAAAACGTCCGCTGACTTTCATAGACCCCTGTTTCAAAAAAGTTCACGAGTACATTATTTTTATTAGAAGCACTAATGATACGACCGATCGGGAGTCCCATGCACTTTGCATAATAGGCAGCTTGTAAATTACCGAAGTTCCCTGTAGGAATCACGACATTCATAGTTTCTCCTGCCACGACCTTCCCCTGTTCCACGGCCTGTAAGTACGCCCAGAAATAATACACAATTTGAGGTAAAAGTCGTCCCCAGTTGATAGAATTTGCTGAGGAAAAGATCATCTTTTTCTCCAGTAACTGTGCCTTCAGGTTTTCTGAAGCAAAAATACGTTTTACCGCTGCTTGGCACTGGTCAAAGTTTCCCTTAACCGCAACCACATGCGTATTCGTCCCTTCGGTAGTTGTCATCTGACGTTCTTGAACAGGGCTCACACCACCCTCCGGGTAAAAGACAACAATGTGCATGCCTTCTCTGTTTTTGAAACCTTCCAACGCAGCCTTTCCTGTATCACCGGAGGTTGCCACGAGAATTAAAACGTCTGTATCCAAGTTAACTAGTTTAAGACTATCCTTGAGTAAGTCGGGTAACACTTGCAACGCCATATCTTTAAATGCAGCCGTAGGCCCGTGCCATAGTTCCAGGACTCCAAAATTCCCCACAGAAACTAAAGGTGCAGGATTAGACGCATCAAACGTTCCATTGGCATACACGTTAACAACTTCAGAGAGGGTTGCTTCGGAGAAATCAGCTAGATAAGGGGCCATAACACGCTTGGCAACATCACAATACTCTAACCCCTGAAGATCTTGCCAATTCAAACTCGGAATGGTTGAAGGAACAAAAAGCCCTCCGCTTGGTACCATTCCTAATGTAATTGCTTGCGATGCGCTTTGTCCAGTAAGATTACCCCGTGTGCTTTCGTACAACTAGAACTACCTCCTTGGTTTTGTTTGTATATTTCTTTAATTGATCATCTTATTATAAGCTATTCATGGTATATTCGCCACCATAGACAATTATCCTCTCTAGGAAGACACACCTGTTCTTATGATATATAAATTAGCCCTAACTACTATGAATATATTAGAGGATAGTAAGATTTTCTGTTGAATATTTTATATAACCCTAGAAAATTCGAAAGGCGGACAATGAATGTCAGATTATACCATCCGCAGATATCGCCAAAGTCTTATCCTTGGACTAATCGGGGTCGTAAAAGATCTTTTTCCCTCAGAGCAACTCAAAATTGACCACTCGATCCTCGACGGTGTGTATTGTGAGCTAGAGGCCTCGTTACTTTCTTCCAGAGAAGTTCAGAACATTGAAGATCATTTACGAAATTGGGTTCTTTCTGATCAGGCCATATCCTCTGAGGCTAGGGAAGGTCATTTATATCAATGTCAGATAGACAATCATGTAATTCATACGATCTACCCTCCTCTAGACCGATCGGGTTCCTTAAAATTCTTTAAACTCATCCATTTTTCACCCGGTTTTATCCTCCTCTTTCCCAACGCCGATCAACCAGAGACCATTGCTCCCTTCGTTTCTCCTGAGAAACTCTCTGCGACCTTCTCGGAGACCCAACATTGGTTAGAAAACCTACATCTTTCTACCGTTCAAGATGTTAATGCGATTATAACTGCTAAATCTTCTCAAGACTTAATCTGTCTGGCTGAAGCCTTACATGAGAAGAAAATATCCTTAATCGCTGATCAAATTTATGATAAAGGACGCAACGTTCGAGTTATCTTGATATCTGGTCCTACTTCCTCCGGTAAAACCACGTTCGCCCAACGCTTGTCAACTCAATTACGCGTCAATGGACTGCGCCCAGTTGCCCTCTCCCTCGATAATTACTTCCTAGCACGAGAAGACACCCCCTGCGATTCCTGTGGAGAATACGATTTCGAGTGCATAGAAGCCCTTGATTTACCCCTGCTTGCGACTCATTTGAGTGCACTCATTGAAGGAGAAGAGGTTGAAACACCCGTCTTTGATTTTGTCAGTGGTCGACGGTCCCCCACGGGTATCACCATGAACCTATGTCCCGACGAAATTCTAGTTATTGAAGGGATCCATGCCCTGAACCCTTGTTTGGTGCCTTCGCTTAATCATAACCAAATGTTCAAGATTTATGTTAGTGCACTATTTCAACTTAATATTGATTACTATAATCGGGTCGCCACGACAGATGTTCGGCTCATTCGTCGAGTTGTTAGAGATGATAAATTCCGAGGCATTAAGCCCGATCGGACACTAGCACAATGGGACAGTGTTCGTAGGGGAGAAAATAATAATATTTTTCCGTATCAGGAAGAAGCCGACGTTATGTTTAACTCTAGTCTTTTGTACGAACTCAATGCACTTCGCCCCTACGCCGAACGTCTCCTGAACTCCATTACACCGGATTGCCCTAATTATGCAACCGCAGTTCATCTCTTAACCGTTCTCTCATTTTTTGACCAGTTGGACACTTCTACGGTGCCTTTCAACTCAATACTAAGAGAGTTCTTGGGTGGATCCTCGTACAACGTTTAAAGATTATAAGAAGCAAAGCGCGAAGAGAAATCTCTCTTCGCGCTTTGCTTCTTAGTACCTTCTGATAATGAACTGAACTACTTATCACAGGCGAGTATTCCTGCTTTTGAAAAGTTCTCCTTAGGCATGTCCCGGATGATAATTGTGACATTTTCCGCGGATGCCCCAATGGATTCCACAATGGCTTGAGTGACTTTAGCTACGAGTAATCTTTTCTGATCGACTGTGCGACCTTCTAATAACTCAACTTGTACATGTGGCATTGTTTTCGGCCCCTTTCAAATGTCTTTTAACATAAATCAAAAGGATTTCTGCACTTTTCTTATTGGTTGCCAGAGGAATATTATGAACATCACAGACCCGCAATAAAGCAGCGATGTCAGGTTCATGTGCCTGCGCTGTTAGTGGATCGCGCAGGAAAATAATCATATCTAACTTATGGGTGGCCACCAGACTACCAATCTGTTGATCTCCCCCCAGCGGACCTGACAATAGCACGGTCACTATTAATCCTGTATGTTGTTGAATCAACTTGCCCGTTGTACCCGTTGCAGTTAATTGACACTGGGACAAGATATCTTGATGTGTTTTGGCAAATTCGATCATTTCCGGCTTCTTTTCATCATGAGCAACTAACGCTATTTTTAACATAAATGCTCCTTTAATCCTTCTGTTTTAGCAATTCTTTAGAGGCCTCTGAAATTAAGAAGGTCAGATCACGTCTCGCTGCGAGTGGATAAATCATTGTCGCATCCTTAATTAATTGATCCTTTTCTGAGCGAAGGCATTTTTTTATGGCGTGTTCCAAACGAAGCGCATCGCTCCATGAGCTCACCTCCCAAGCTTGTACTAAAGAAATCGGGCGATGTGCGGCTGTGTATTTTGCCTTGTTGCTTCCTGAACTCTGACCGTTATGTTCACGCTCTCTCCGTATCAGATCCGTCGTTGCGCCTGTGTAGATCGTATTGTTACTACATAACGCCAGGTAAACCCAATAACCCATGTTTTACGCCTCCGGCCAAAACTCGAGGATGGGACGACTTGGCAACAGCTTCAGCTCGAAACATAAATCTAAGTATTTCTGGAGTCCTGAGATCAGAGTATGATCTAGTCCATAATTAAACTGAGCAAAATAATCTCTCCAAAAATCGAGCGATCCGCCAAGCATCGTTTGACACGTCACAACGATGTCCTCCATGTTGCTCAAGGCCTTCTCCTTGGCCTCCAGCAGCAGGTGATGTACGCTCTTTAGTTCTGCCTCCCGCTCAGAAATTAATCTTTTAGGGAAAGCCCAGACCGCGTAAGTCATGGAAGATCCTGTGTATTTAAACCATTCTTCACCTAAATCATAGATATAACAATTTGGCTTATTTAGAGCTGCTTGAAGAGCAGCATCTGCAATCAAAAGGGCAGCATCTGCCTTGGCAAACATCCCTTGAAGGTCAGATGGCATGGTCAGATACCGAGGTACAACCCCGTAGTAATGTTGAAGCAAAATCTTTGTCATATTCACGGAAGTTGCTGAAGTATCTGTCAAAGCAACGGTCAAGCCATCCAAATCTTGCAAAGGGACTTTGGAGAATAAGAGAATTGACCCTACCCTTCCTTGGGTGGAGACAGATAGGTTTGGCAAAATTGCATACTCTTCCCAATGTTCTCCATAGGAAAATGCGCTAATTGGAGCCATATCAATCCGGCCGTCCGACAACATTGCATTATGCCCCGTAGGTTCTGCAGTAATTGACTCCAATAAAGGATGTTCTTTTGGCAAAAAATGAAACATTGGTAACATATTGGTATTTGGATTATGGCCCATGCGTATCATGCTTGTTCCCCTTCATTTTAACGTATTGCGTAATTGACCAATCGTTTCAATATTGACGATGACTTCGTCTCCGGGTTGCATTGGTCCAACCCCTTCTGGCGTACCTGTCAGAACGACATCTCCTGGGAAAAGAGTCATGACTTGGGAGATATAACTCACGAGTTTTGGTACTGAAGTCATAAAATTCCGGGTATTAGAGGACTGTTTAACGACGCCGTTAAGCAAAAGTTGCACATCCAACTGGCTGGGATCGACATCCGTCACGATCCAAGGGCCGATCGGGCAAAACGTATCAAAGGATTTTGCACGGGTCCACTGACCATCTATCTTTTGTAAATCCCTAGCCGTTACGTCATTAGCACACGTATACCCGAAAATGCCCTTAGGTGCCTCTATTTCTGTGATATCTTTCATCATGGTCCCAATCACCACGGCAAGTTCTGCCTCATAGTCTACCTGCTGACTGATCTTAGGGTAGATAATCTCCCCATCTGGACCGATAACACAGGTAGGCGGCTTCATGAATATAACGGGTTCCTTCGGTACTGCATGATTCAGCTCTTTAATGTGTAGTGCATAATTAAGCCCCACACAGACTACTTTACTTGGCTGGACAGGTGCTAACAAGGTGACTTCGCTTAAAGATAACCATGCACTGGTTAAGCGACTCAAAGGATCCAGGAAATTTCTATCCATCAACTGGATCTTTTCCCCTTGGATACATCCATACCTAATTTCGTTCTCTTTGTTCATAAAACGTACGTATTTCATCAGGATCAACCCCTTTTATTTTCTCATAGTATTTCTTATTCTATTCTCTTTACGTTTCACAATTCCTTCTCTTGAGGGGTAAACACCTGCCCCCGTGTTCCTACATATATCTCATGACATATTATAAAATAGACAAATATCAGAGACTGGACATACTTCACAATGCGGTTTCCTCGCTACACAGATTCGTCTCCCCTGAAAAATCAAGAGATGGTGGACTAGGGACCAACTTTCACGAGGGAAAATTTTCATGAGTTCTTGTTCAACTTTTTCAGGTGTTTTCCCATGAGCGACGCCTAGCCGATGAGCGACGCGAAAAACATGCGTATCAACTGCAATTGCGGGAATACCAAAGGCATTACTGACGACGACATTAGCAGTTTTACGTCCCACACCCGGCAGTTGTCTCAACAGATCTAGTTCTTCTGGTACGTGACCTTGGAATTCGTCAACGAGAACCCGACAAGCCGCTATAATATTTTTAGCTTTAGTATGAAATAAACCGAGTGAACGAATTTTGTTTTCCAGTTCTATTTGCCCTAAAGCAATCACAGCTTTAGGGGTATTCGCTTCAGTAAAGAGGAAAGCCGTAACCTTATTAACTCTCTCATCAGTACATTGCGCGGATAATATTGTAGCAATCAACAGTTCAAACGGAGAGTGATACTCTAGCTCGCAGTGCGCGTCAGGAAACTCTTTCTGTAAGGCGTTTAAGATGAGGATAGGGTCTACTTCATTAGAATTAGCTTGTGAAATGATACTCACCTCCTATTAGCCTAGAACTTATTAAATAAATATAGTGCGTTCTTCCACCCTGTGGGGTTATACTTAGTCAGTAATAATCATAAGTGAGGAATATATTGTGTTAAATCTTTTTATTATCTGTATTTTGGGCTTTTTGGCTGCCCTAGTCGACGCCATTGCCGGAGGAGGAGGACTGATTAGTCTACCTGCCCTACTAATGGTTGGTGTCCCTCCCCATCTTGCCCTTGGAACGAATAAATTCGCAGCCTCCATGGCCTCTCTAAATAGTTCCATAACGTTTGCCCGCTCAGGGAAAGTGCACCTTCCACTGGTAAAATGGCAAATTCCGTTTACTTTAATTGGCGCATTCCTTGGGGCTTGGTCCGTTCTCCGTGTTAGTTCGGATTTTTTAAGCAAAGCTGTCCTGGTTCTAATTTTAATGGTTGGAATCTATACGGTGGTCCATAAAACCTTAGGGATGGAAGATAAATTTACGGGTCTTAATTCTCGCAATATAGCACTTGGATGCCTGTTTGCCCTAACGTTAGGATTTTATGATGGTTTTTTCGGACCTGGAACTGGATCCTTCCTCATATTTTCTTTTATTGCTCTCTTTGGCTTCGACTTTGTCATTGCCTCCGCAAATTCTAAAGTATTAAATTTTTCTAGCAATTTTGCTGCGCTCCTCCTCTTTGCCTGGAATGGTAAGATCCTCTTATCATATGGAATTCCCATGGCATTATTCATGGTTTTAGGCTCCTACATTGGAACGAAGCTGGCGATTCAGCGCGGAGCAGAACTCGTTAAACCTATCTTTATCACAATGACTTTATTAGTGGCGGCAAAACTCCTTTACCAGTATTTATAATATCACCTTGAAACAGGCATGAAAAATAACACCTTCCAACTGTTAATCACTCACAAAAGACTAAATTCTATAAAGAAGGTTAAAAAGACTCCCTAAATGGGAGTCTTTTTAATGAGACCTAATCTTTATCAATTAAAATACATACTCTATTTTCCTAGTTTTTCTGTAAGTGGGAAGTGACTTCCATTAAAGTACTCCTAGTCGTTATATGAGTCACAATATCTGGCGTGATGCGTTCTCCTGCACGTAATACTTCCGCATTATCAAGAACAATATCTTTTTCCACCTTTTTGCCAATGAAATATTGCAGTTGTCGTTGTTCAAAAAGGTTAAAACTTGTTTCCGTTGCGCTTGGCACAACTTCCTCCAAAGTATCTTCTTCTGTTGCCTGATCTGTTTCTTCAGCAACGTGTGCTTCTTCAATTACAACCGCTACGTCTGGTGTTTGAACGGGTGTTGAACTCTGCTTTTCAATCTTGGGCTCTGTATTTTGAAGGTCTTTCTCCACTGGAGGGACCTCAACGATCAGTAATTCTTTGCCTAAAGTAATGACTTCTTCAACCCCAACTTGATGCATTTCACCCTGAGATTCAAAAAGGCAAACAGCGATTCGACCCGTTTCCTCATCGATGAGCAGTTCTGTCACCTCTCCAATGAGTTGGCCCTTTTTCGTTAAAACCTTTGTTCCTAAAACGCGAGTGTCTTGCTTCAATAAATTCTGTGCATCAATATTTTGAGCAACAGGTTGAATGACACTAGGATCAGCAATCGTAATCGCAAACTCCCCAAGTCCCAATATATCCGCAAAGGCTATGACCTTTGCTCCAAACATGTCAGTCGGTTGATCAATAATTACAAACTCCAAAGTTTTAGCTTGCGGGTTAAGAACATAGTCCTTTACAACGCCTACTTGAGTTCCATCTAAAATACTGATAATGCGCAATCCGATAATTTCCTTTGTTGGCTTCATTAGTCAATCTAGCCCCCTATAATATTCTTAAATCAATTGGAGATCTCCCTTTGCACTCCAGGTATAAACCTGAAGCAAGATGAAGCTCCCACGGTTAATCTATTGTTAATGGTTCGACAGAAATTTCCATTCTCCTTCTTATTGTTTCTTCTTTCTACTGCGTTATCAAACCGTATAAAAAATTGATGACTGAAGGATTTTTAAGAATTGACAGAGAATACTATGGCTTATATAGAAGTTGGAGGGCTTGCAATGTCACCATATGAACCTACTGTTCCGGAGGACATGCACAATTTGAAGGAAAAGATCGTTATATTACAAAACCAACTTGAAGAGATCCGCTTACAGACTCATGTTCTCTTAGACATTGCACGTGCGCTGAACGCCTCTCTTGATACAAGGGTTATTGCTTCAAATATTATCAGCGCCATTGTTACACTCATTGGTATTGATCAAGCCAGCGTCTGCCTTTATAATGATAAAACACAAGACTTCGAGGTTATTGGCATTTTTAACTCAGAAACACGATCTCCTCAGATACCTCCCGATCTTGATAGATCATTCCTCCAAAATATACTCTCTGAAGGCGTTACCTATTATCACTCTCCTCAGGGTTTAAAGGATTGGGAATGGGTCTGTTGCCTGCCACTTCAAAACGCACAGCACAAAATTGGAACCATTAATATTCATTCCATTCGCCAACCTGAGATCACAGCTGAGCAGATGGATTTTTTAGAAACCGTTGCCGGTCATGCGTCATCGGCTTTAGAAAATGCCCTTCTTTATGCTATTGTAGAACGTGAATCAATCACAGATGGACTTACGGGTGTTTATAACCATCGTTATTTCCAAAAACGTTTACGTGCGCACATCTCACTCTGCCAACGCCGCAAGCGTTCATTAACTTTCGGCTTACTGATCATCGATGTCGATAATTTTAAATCTTTCAACGATCGTTATGGTCACCAATTTGGTGACACTGTCCTTACAACCATCGTAAAAAAAATTCAGAACAATTTGAGAGAGGAAGACCTCATTGCCAGATATGGTGGAGAAGAATTTGTCATCTTGGTGTCTGAAGCAACTGAGAAAGTCATCCTACTAATCAGCGAAAAGATTCGGGTAGTGGTTGAAAAGACCCAGATTAGATACCCAAAAACAAACCATCCTGTATCCGTGACCGTGAGTATCGGTGCGACACTCTGGCGTTCAACCGAATCGCCCGCCTCATTAATTTCTCGAGCTGATCATGCACTTTACAAAGCCAAAGGTACCGGTCGCAATCAAAGTGTCTTTGAATGACAAACAGTCATTTAACCTATTTTTACACAATATCAATCCCAAGCAACACTCATAACTTCATAATGCACTTGTTTCCGTGTAAAATCATCCAGCCATTTTTCGAAATATTGGGTGTCTTCTTCTGGAACTCGAACAAGAAGTTTGACAATTTCAGTAAACGCTTCTTCCTTAATGATCCAATAATGCTGATGGAACTGATACTTTAGCGCCTCAAACCATTCATAGGGTACACGCAAGGCGTAAAAATGATAAAGCGCTAATTTTCTCAATTCAGATTCAATAATGACGAGACGTGCAGTCCCTCCATATGCCCTAGATAACCCTCCCGTTCCCAAAAGAACTCCACCAAAGTACCTCACCACAACCACTAGAACATTCCAGACATTGCGATGTTGAAGAAGATCAAGTATAGGACGACCGCCAGTCCCTTGTGGTTCTCCATCGTCTGAAGACTTCTCAATGAACCCATCGTGCAATCGATAAGCATACACGTAATGTCGAGCGTTGGGGTAATTATCGCGGATTTCCTGCAAATCTTTCTCAATCTGCACGAGTGACGTAAGCGGAACTGCCATCGCAATAAAGCGAGATTTGTCTATGACTTGTTCCCCCGTTGTTTTTTGTGCTACCGTATAAAAAACTTCCATGACTACAATCTCAGTCCTTGTCAACATATTTTTATATAATTCTATCATATATAACAAAGTAGCGTTGTGAAAATTGATTCACAACACTACTTTGTTTTTGGTCAACAGTATTTGTTAAGATAATTACATCATGGCTATCCAATAACCGATATATCCAACAACAACAATGCCTACAACATGCAGGACCCACCAACCTGTACGAAAGGCTCCCCAAGTTCCTAAATCGACACTATTACGTACTTCATCCATTTTTTTCACCCTTTCACCTTTGAATTAATGTTCAGCACTCTGTGATATATCACTAAGTGCGTCTCCGGCTTCGTTAATATAGATTCTTTCAATCGCGAGATCACCTATGGCGACAATTCCTACTAATTGGCCTGCTTCTATAACAGGCAACCTTCTAATCTGATACTTCGACATCAATGTTGCTGCCTCATGAACCTCTTGATCTGCGGTCACGGAAATAATATCAGTGCTCATAATATCCTCGGCAGACAAGTTATTAGTATTTCCCCCAGTTGCAACAACTTTCAGAACAATATCCCGATCAGTGATCATGCCCATCAATCGATTCTCTTTACAAATGGGAATAGAACCTACATCGTCCTTCTTCATCAACTGTGCAACTTCGATCACTGTTGTATCTGGGGTAACCCAATCGACTAATCTAGTCATAACTTCTCGAACCTTCAAACAAAATCGCCTCCTGATGATCGTTACATTGCTATTCTTGCCAACTTTAGATAAAAGCATTCAATATGTCTTCAAGTTACTTTCTAATACGTAAAAAGCCTTCCGGTTACATTAATTTCAATGCAACCGGAAGGCTTTCTCATAGAGACCTTTAGCTAAACCCAGCTATAATGTTACAATATTTTTCATACTACGCCATAAATACTAACTCGCTACCGATTCATGTGAAGCATATGCTGAGTCACTCAAGGTTTCGTACCCGTAACAATGGCAACAGCACCACCCGCTAAGTTATCGAAATGTGTGTCAATTAACCCACACTCTGTAAAGATGCGGACCAGTTCTTCCTGAGGCGGGAACTCACGGGCAGAGTCATGTAAATATTTATAAGCACTAGCCTTTTTAGCCCATATTTTGCCCATCAACGGAACGAGTTTTTCAAAGTAAACCCAATAGACTTGCTTAAACACGGGTAAGGATGGCTTAGCCATATCCAGTGATACGACCTTTCCTCCAGGCTTAACCGTGCGTATCATCTCTTTTATTCCCTCATGCAAATCCGGCAAATTTCGCAATCCCCACCCCACCGTGACTCCATCAAATGAAGCATCCGGGAAAGGAAGTTCCATGGCATTTCCTTGGATGAACCGGATATTACCTGGGTTTGAGGACTGGATTAAAGAATATTTCGCGACCTCAAGCATGTTTTGTGAGAAGTCTAAACCCGTAACGTTTCCTTCTGATCCAACGACTTTGCCCAGTTCCAAGGAGAGTTGACCTGTCCCGCAGCAAACATCTAGTATATGCATACCAGGCTTTGTACCCACTCGTTTCACTGCCATGCGTCGCCACCTCTTATCCATTCCTAGGCTCATTATGCTATTCATCAAATCATACTGTTTAGCAATAGAATTAAAGGTCTCTTTGACATAGGTTGCTTTATCTTTACCGGAAAAATCCATAATTAATCTCCCTATCTATTAGTTCTTCATCTAACAGTAGTATTTGACATTCCCTTAGATTTTACGCGATCAAGTGTCCTTTGTCTACACTCTACTCTTATTTTGAGTGCACTATTGTTTGACCACGCTCCGTGAGCACCCATACCGCGAAGGATTCTGACGAATTAAACCCACATCCTTCACAACCATCTGTTCCACAACTTAAACCATTACAGGATTGCCCAAATTGTTGACGATGGATATATCCCATGTGTTCCATTTGCTCCAAAGCGCTTTCAATTTCCCTACCTGTACAGCCTACTTTAACTGCTAGCTGTGTCATTGATAAAGATTCCTTGCGTGCTAATATGTTCAGAATACTTGTTAACATAACCATTCACCCCCCAGAGGGTTATTTTATTCTTAATGGAAACCAAGTGCCTGTCCTCCGTGAAAAACAATCCATCCCATGATGAAACTGAGAATCAGGTTATAAACGACTCCAAAACTCGTCCACCCTAAACTTCCTGATTCCTTATACGTTGTGACAACTGAAGCAAGACAAGGAATATAGAGCATATAAACCACTAGAAAAGTGTACGCATTCAAAGGCGTCATTGCCCCCGTCATAGCCTGGGCGATAGACTGTGAAGCATCCGCAGCAACCCCATACAAAATTCCCAGAGTCGACAAGGTCGTTTCCTTAGCAGCAAACCCAAAAACAATTGAAACCATGATTCGCCAATCAAAACCTAACGGTTCTCCAATAAAGGCTAACCAACCTCCCATTTTCCCTGCGAACGTTTCTTGCATGGGCACGCCTTGGGGATATGAGCTCAAAACCCAGACCACGATCGAAGCCACTAAAATGAACGTCCACGCCCGTCTGAGAAAGGAGTAAGTTTTCTGCCAGGTAGGTAATAAGACATTACGCAAGGTGGGAACATGATACAGAGGTAGTTCCATGACAAAGGCAGACCGTTCCGTTTGCTTGACCACCCTCCTCATGAAAAGTGCCGAGACCATCACAAGAAGCACACTCATCAGTAATAAACTCAGCATCACAAGAGATCCTCGAGAACCTGGGAAGAAAGCTGCCACAACAGCACTCATGACCCCTAAGCGAGGAACACAGGGAATCAATGGGTTGATGAGCATCGTGATCAATCGATCTTTAGGATCTTCTAGGGTCCTTGTTGCCATTATACCCGGAACGTTACAACCGAAACCTGAGACTAACGAGAAAAAAGATTTTCCATGCAACCCCATCAGTTGCATAAATCGATCCCCCATAAACGCTGCACGAGCTAAATAGCCGCTGTCTTGCATTAAAGAAAAAAAGGCAAAAAAAATGGCGATTTGAGGTACAAAAGCTAATACGGCGCCTACCCCTGCAAAAATTCCGTCTCTAATCAAACTCTGGACAAAGTCCGGTGCATGTCCCCATTGGAGTAAACTGACGATGCCTTCACCGGCCCAGGCCATTCCTTGTGAAATTGCACCTCCTAAAGGTGCACTAGCAACAAAAGAACTCCAAAACACTAAGCCTAATACCGCAATCATAATGGGATAACCCCAAATTGGAGAAAGAGCCCAGGCATCAATCGAATCTGTCCATGTAGGCTTACCGGGATTTTGATTCGTCCTAAACGTTGGAAGAATTTCAGAGATATACTGATATTTGGCATCCGCAAAAGCCATCTCGAAATGGTCTTTACTCCACCCTTCTGCCTCGTATTGATCAAGCAGCTCCTCGCCTGGTAGCAAAGTCTTTTTAAGAAGTTCGTAACTTACGTTATCGCCCGTCTCACAGCAGGAATGCATACCTCCCGAAAGTTTAGGGGCGCTTGTCTTCCAGTCTTGTCCTATTTCGGGATCTCTTTCAAGACGTTTTATGGCTAACCAACGCAAGGGATATCTTTTTGCCCATGGGTTATCTGACAAACGCCCTTCCATAGCACGTACTTTTTGTTCAAGTTCTTCAGGGTAAGGAACTTTACACGGCAATGGATCTTGTGCCAGTGTTCCCACTCTAATGGCCTCATCTAAGAACTCTTCGATCCCCTTACCTTTAGCCGCAACAATTTCAATCACCGGAACCTGCAACGCCTTGGCTAATTCGACTGTATTAATAGTTAGTCCAGAAGACTGTGCCAAGTCCATCATATTTAAGCCTATTACAACGCGAGGTGCAAGCTCAAGAATTTGAAGCACTAGATAAAGATTTCTCTCGATATTTGAAGCATCAACCATCGCCATGACGACATCTGGGTTCTCTCGAAGAATATATTCACGTGTGATAATCTCTTCTTGGGAATAAGCCGTCAAACTGTACGTTCCCGGGAGATCAATGATTTCTATAGTCTGTTTGCCTCTTTGGATGATCCCCGACTTTCGTTCTACGGTTTTTCCAGCCCAGTTTCCAACTTGTTGGTTAGAACCTGTTAAAACATTAAAAACTGTACTTTTTCCTACATTAGGGTTACCAACAAGCGCAATTTTCATGGGTGTAGCCGCCTCTCTCATATAAACCTTTCACCACGTATAGCGGCACTCCATTACGATAAAATAATCTTGATATTAAGAATCTATCGACTGGCTAAGGGATGTTCTATCGATCCCGGATTTTTAACTGTAACGGCAATTTTAGCGCATTCCCCTCGACGCATTGCTAAATAATACCCTTTGAGTCGAACCTGAAGTGGACCTCCAAAAGGTGCACGACGAACAACTTCAAGCTCGACACCTGGAACAATACCCATATCCATCATCCTGCGGCGTATTGCTCCCCCACCCTGGATACACTTAACACACGCGCATTCTCCGGGTTTTAAATCCCCTAAAAGACGTTCCACCTTCATCCCCTCCTTTGTGAATATGATAATCATTCTCAATAAATAACTTAAAAAAACAACTGAGAATTCATCTCATTTATTATATGATACTATTATTTCCTAATCGTGTCAACGGAAAATTAAGACATAACGACATTGATGAAATCATGACTTATTTAAGAGGGATACGCGCTAAACTCATATTATATAAAAGCAAAAAAGGCCAGGGAGTGACCCCCTGACCTTTTGTTAATTTCTTCTAGTAGCGACGCATTGATTGGAAGCATTCGCGACAATAAACTGGTTTTTCACCTGAAGGTTGGAAAGGAACTTCTGTTTCTACACCGCAGCTTGCGCAGACAGCAGGAAACATTTGACGTTGTGGGCGGCTACCATTACTACCGAAGCTATTGCCTCCACCATTTTGTTGCTTACGAGCTTGACGACAAGCTGGGCACCGAGTTGGATCATTTTCAAACCCTTTTTCAGCAAAAAAATCTTGCTCGCTGGCAGTAAATACAAATTCCTGACTACAATCACGGCAGGTTAAATTCTTGTCTTGATTCATAATAACTCCTCCTTATTGGTGGATTCCGATTTTAGTTTGACCCAAGTCTTAACAAACACACGGTCAGTATAGCAGAGCAACTACACAGAAGCAAACTTAACTTTTTCCCCAGATATTTACAGCTCCATTGGCAAGAATCTTCCTTAATTTCTTCCGATCCATGCCTTGCCCTAAAGCAATACTTAAAAACAAGCGAACTTTTTCCGTCGATAAATCCGCTGAAAACCAAGCTCCAACCCGTTCAAGATCTGCTCCCCCACCCGGATATCCATAGACCGGAGCAGTACGTCCAAACAAACAACGGGACGTGATGACGACTGGAATGCCACCTGAGACAATGTCAGAAACCTCCTTCATGAGTTGGGGAGGTAAATTTCCTCGTCCAAACGCTTCAATGACTAAGGCATCGATTCCGTCTTGAACCAAAACTCTCAGGATACTCGCAGGCATCCCCGTATAAGCCTTACAGATTGCTACCTTTGCTAACCTCTCAGGCACATCCAGCTTAACCGTATGTTCTGGTTTGCGATGCCAAATGACCTCCCCTGTATCAATACTCCCCAAAGCTCCTATATCTCCAGAATTGAAGGCGTCTACATGACTTGTATGCAATTTTCGCACATCACGTGCCGCATTAATTTCTTCATTAAGCGCAATGACTACGCCTCGATTTATTGCTCTTGGATCTAACGCAATCCTCATAGCATTATGCAAATTACGAGGCCCATCTGCATCACTCTCAGAAGCGTCTCGTTGGGAGGCAGTTAGTATCACCGGTCGAGGATCCTTAATAACGACATCCAAAAAATAAGCTGTTTCTTCGAGCGTATCTGTACCGTGGGTAATAATCACGCCTTTTAAGAGAGGGTCCTGCGAAAAATGTTTCTCGACCTCCAAGGCCAATTTCTTCATATGCCCTGGGTCAATATTACAACTTGCTACATTGCTTAATTCACATATTTCCCAATCGGCCTCCGAAGTAAGCTCTGGTAAGCTATCAATTAATTCATGACCGCTGACAGCAGGAACTATTTTTCCCGCTCCATCCTTACGCATGGCAATGGTCCCACCTGTAGCAATTAGAAGTACCTTATCCATTAATGTTTATCTCTCCTCATTTCATCTCGCCATAATGGTCTAATCACCCGCATAGTAAGTTTTTACATTTATTTCCACCGAGCAATGGATAACTTCTGTTCTTCCTTCTCATATCTTATCATAGAAGTATTGTAACATAAGGAGGCGGTCTGTTTGATAAATTGGACACCCACAGCAAGGCGCCTAATGAACAAACCATTATGGATAATGGGCTATGTATCGGAGGATTTTCAAGGTGACTCGCGCGCCTTAGACACACTTCGTCAGCAGGGCGCCCACATTGATGTGTATGCCGACTTTGCCTTCATGCTTGAGCCTGATGGTAAGTTCACGGGTGAGGTAAATAAGCTGGCACTTAAATTGGCCGCTTCTCTAAGTATAGCCCCCCTTATTCTCTTCCATAATTTCAACGGGAAGATCTTCGATCCCCTACGTTTGCGTACTGTTTTATCGTCTTCAGAGTCTCGGCGCAATTGCATACGCCAAATGATGAAATTACTTCCTCCAAATGTCGCGGGAGTTCAGGTAGATTTTGAAGGCGTAGAAGGGCCTTATCGTACTCAATTTGTGAATTTTCTAGAATCTCTCAGTGCTACATTACATGAACAAGGCATATTATTAACCATTGCAATTCCTGCAAAACGTTCAGAGTGGGAAGCTCCTGGCTATGACTTTGCTGGAATTGGACGGGTCTGCGATTCAATTACGATCATGACCTATGACGAGCACTACTCTGGTGGTGAAGCCGGTCCTATCGCAAGCTTACCTTGGATGACCCAAGCACTTGACTATGCCGTCCGCTACATTCCTCGTAATAAAATACTATTGGGAATTCCCGTCTACGGTTATGATTGGTCAAGTGATGCAACCGCAATGATTCCCATGCGAGATATTCCTGACCTGGTCGCTCGCACCAACGCAAGAGTCCTTTGGTCTGACCCTGCCGTTGAACCTTACTTCTATTATTGGCAAGGACGCGTTAAACATACTGTATGGTATGAAAATGAACTCTCCGCAAAAATTCGTCTCGGGTTTGTCAAAAGCTATCGTCTCAGAGGCATTGCCATATGGCGATTTGGTTATGAAACGAATCGTTTCTGGCAGGATTTAACGGGGAAACTCAAAAAATAAGTAACGGTTCATGATAAAGCAGTGACAAAGAGCATCTTCTAACGAGGATGCTCTTTGTCACTGCTTAAATTCCATTAATAACAATAATGGCAGCCAATACTAGGCCCACAAATAGCGTCACTACACGAAATGGGGTGTTGATGGTCCATTGTAAGCGTACTGGAGTCACTTTAATATCAACCATACGCCATTACTCCTCGCACATTGTTGTTGAAACTATCTTAACCTCCGTTAATACATTTGATTATATACTAGAAGTCACCTCATTTATACTATGCTAACCATTCATCAATGGGTTACCATCAGATCGTTCCATTTGATTAATAATGCGCTCACATTCTTCCCAACTTATGTTCAACTGTCGCCGCCAGAAAACCATGGTCGCTCTCATCTTTTCACACGTTCGTTCGTTTACCAAGCTTTGATTCGGTGGTTTACCGCCCCAAACTTTAATCCATTCTTGATAACACTGAATCAATTCTGTCGATTGATTTTTTAGATATCGCATAGTATAGACACTCGTAAGCCAGTGGATGATCTCGTCCTCTCCTCCCCTCGAATAAACTTGTCCGTCTAAATCTGCTCCTGCAATTAATAAGAGCAAGAAGAAGAAGTGAACCCGCACTGCCTGTCGTAGGGTCTCCGGATTCATTTGGAGAATTTCCGCAAAACGCCCTAGAGGCTTTAAAAACAGCTTAACGCTGGGATCTCGATAAGTACAAATCCCAAAAGCAGACAGTGAGATGGGAAAGACATCTTCTAGTCCACACTCTTTTAGTAGATCCACTAAGTCTCGTTCCGCCTGTATTAAACGCTGTTCTCTGACTAATAATTGGTCCGTCGTTTGTTTTAAGAAGAACTCCGCATCTTTAGGACGATCCGGTAAAGCATCAGCCCACTCACGCAAACGCGAGCGCCGTGGCATGAGGATATCTATCAACGATCCTGTTTCTTGATGTAATACTTTAAATCCTTGGCGTACCCTTTCAGGATCACGATATAATCCCTTCATTAGTGTTTCAGCCTCATGTGGAACTTCCATTGATTCCTCAAACCTAATGATTGCTTCTCCGTTTCTCTCTGGAAACTTAAGTCCCATTGCCTGCTCAATCTCTAATCGCAACGAAGACACCGCTGATCCCTCCCCTAGCCTTAAGCCTTGTCTCTAGTTTCATCATATGGATACTAGTGGTAATTCAGACCATTCCTCGTTAAAGTTGACCATTCTTCACCATTTTGTTAAAATAAATAAAACTAAATCAGGAAAAGAGCTGACTCACATGCCTAAGCGCACCTATCACCAATTTACCCTCGACTCTTTTCAAGAAGAGGCCCTAGAGGCGATTGATGCTGGAAAATCCGTCATTGTTGCTGCTCCCACAGGGACCGGTAAAACTCTTGTGGCTGATTATTTAATTGAAAAGGCGATGAACGAACATCTAAGAGTTATCTATACGGCGCCAATCAAAGCGTTAAGTAATCAAAAATATAGAGACTTTAAAGCACAATTTGGCGAAGAGGCAGTAGGTATCATGACAGGGGATGTTGTCCTTAACCCTACTGCCCCCCTTCTTATTATGACGACAGAAGTTTTCCGTAACCAAGTCATCACTGAAGACCCTAATCTAGAGTTTGTATCTCATATTGTTTTTGATGAAATTCACTGGCTTAATGACGAGGAACGTGGAACCGTTTGGGAAGAGTCCATTATTCTTGCGCCTCCCAAAATGAAGATCCTAGGTCTTAGTGCCACCATCGCCAATGCCCAACATTTAGTCGATTGGATCAAATCCATACGCCATGAGGATGTTGCACTGATTGAAGAAGCCAAGCGGGTTGTCCCTTTGGAATACTTTTACTACACCAAAGACACCGGTCTGGTGGATTATGATCAATTATGGCACTATTACCGGCAGAAACTGAAAGATCGTCTCAATGAAGAGAATCCCTTTGGACCAACCACTCATTTAGACCTCATCCGAGAGATTCAACGCGAGCATCTTCCTGCATTATTTTTCGTTTTCAGCCGTAAACAATGCGCCATAAAAGCCATGGAATTGTCGACAATTGCCAGTTATTTAAAAACTCCCGAACGACGCGTTGTCGAGAATAAGTTTCTTTTGCTCTTTGGCCCTGAAAGCGAATGGTCCTCGTCAACTCGTCAACTCAACCGCTTATGTTCTAAAGGGATCGCCTATCACCATGCTGGTTTACTCCCTTCACAAAAGGTTGTGGTTGAAGAACTCTTCTTAGAACGCTTAATCAAAGTGCTCTACTGCACCGAAACATTTAGTGTTGGAATTAATTATCCCGTCAAAGCCGTTTGTTTTGACGCACTAAGTAAATATGATGGACACAATTTTCGTCCGCTTGCCAACCATGAATTTTTTCAAATGTCCGGTCGTGCCGGGAGAAGAGGACTTGATGAGAAGGGATTTTCTTTTGCGCTTGTAGACTTAGCCTTCATGGAGAAAAGTCCACCGCCTAAATTTCAAATGAATAAACTCGAACCACTTACCAGTCAGTTCAGACTTACCTACAATACCGTGCTAAATCTCACAGCAACTCTTACCCAGGGTCAAATTGAAATTTATTTTCAAAAGAGTTTTGCCGCCTATAGTTACAGCTTAAGTTCCAAACATCTTCATACTGAATTAGCCCAAATCCAAGAGCAGCTAGAGGGAAAACAACACCCTCTGTGCGAAGCCGTTGGCACCTTTGTCTGTCCCTTGAAACATCACCCCAAGCGGAAGGAATTAGAACGGCTGAAAAAGACGTATAAGGCTTTAGGTCCGCGCAAGCAAACCCGCGTGTACGGACGTGAAATGGCTCGCAAAATTCGAGCCTGGGATAAACTACTCTCCCAGACTCCGAAGAATTGTCCCACAGCACGACAAGAAAATTGCCAGCACAGCAGTAAAGCCTTCTTAACAATGCAACAGCGCCGCAAAGAACTTCAAAAGGCCTTGGCGGACCTACCAGAGGAGAATGTCTTTCTACGAGAATTCGAATACAAGAAAAATCACCTTCGTCAACTAGGGTATTTACGTGAAGATGAACTGCTGCCTCGCGGCACCTGCGCCAGTCGTATTTATGTACAAGAGCTATTGGTGACAGAGCTTATATACTCCGACGTCTTCACCCAGATCGATGATGACCAACTTAATGCTATGCTGTCCAGTGTAGACTTCGAAGCAAGGAAGAATGATACCTTTCAACGAGCTGTCGTTTTCGATACGACACCTGTCAAAGAAATCTACGAGTACCTCCAAAGCATCTGTGGGCAAGACGCAGTAAAATATGATCCCCGTGTCGCGGGAATTACCTACGCTTGGAGTCAAGGCCAAACATTTATTGAGGTACAGGCATTATGTAACCTTGATGAAGGCGACATCATCAGTGTTTTTAGACGAACCATAGATCTCTTGCGTCAGATGCGGGAAGCGACGGGGGATTCGGTGTTACGAACGCGCTTCAAAGCATGTATGGTAAAACTTGATCGGGATGAAGCTGCGATCATGGAACTATAAATTAATACAACAAAGGGAAAAACGAAATCAATCGTTTTTCCCTTTGTTGTATTAATTTATAAAGAAATCGCCAATATTATTCGGAAACCTCAAACTCATCTTTACCTACTCCACAAACTGGGCAAACCCAGTCATCAGGGATATCCTCAAAAGACGTACCCGGGGCAACACCAGAATCAGGGTCTCCAATAGCTGGATCATAAATGTAACCACAAGCAGAACATACATACTTTTTCATAGAATCCCTCCTTATATTTAGTGAGTCTAAATTAGATATCATCTTAGCATTTATTAAAGATTATAGCAAACTTATCAAGTTCATCTTAACGCCCGTTATCTAAAGAAATACTTCTTTCTTGCCTGAAGATAATCGTCAGTTTTCTTTTCTGACCAGTATTATAAGTTTCCTTGACTAATTAAGCGTATAAGATCATCGAGATCCCCGGCGTAATCAGGCTCCTTCTCTAATTCCAGTGTCCCTACATAAAACATCTTCATCCCCAGATCTCTACAGATGATGTCTTGAGTCTGCCCACTGACTAATAAGCAATTTTCAGGCTGCACGCCAAGACTTTCAGCAACCTCTCTAAAAAATCCAAGGTTGGGCTTAAAAAAATGAAAATTGTCTAAAGCAGGGATAACTTTAAAATGTTCTGGCGTAAGCCCACCCCAGCGCACACGTTCCTCCATTGCAATGAGGGGCAGTACTGGATTAGAGGCAACAGCGGTTAGAAAGCCTTGTTGAATTGCATACTCAACCACTTTAACTCCCTGAGGAATGGCCTGTACGAGGCACCGTAAGGCAGGAAAATCGCATTCATAGAACTCCTCAAAAATCGGTTTCAGAGTTTGAGCAGAAACCCCAGTCGTTTTACTAAAGTCGTCGTAAAACGTTTGCATATTTGTCTGCCCAGGTTTGGAATCACTTTGCGAAGTGTCCAGCGACTTCAAGAGTTGTTTGGAAAACCTATCTGGTGATAGAAGGTGCGCAAAACGTGGGGCCAGAATTCCAAGGTAATTGCGCATGAAATCAATTGTATCAACCTTGACAAGTGTACCTTCAAGGTCAAAAATAATAGCTTGGATCAAGGTCTCATCCTCCTAATCGAGGTCTAAACACAGAACAATCTATTGTTCCGGTTCTGTCCTATATTATTCTCCATTTGAATTCTATATCCTCCTAGTTTTATGATGCCCTATATAAATTTTATATTCCCCCTCAGAAAAAAGAATTTTTCGGTTAAAAAAAGCCTCATGGGATAGTCATCCCATGAGGCTCCTTAACCGTACACAGTACCCCAACGTCCTTCTTGCCAAAGGCAGGCAAGCACTGAAGTAAATCACACCCTAACGAGCTGCAGACACGTTAGAAGGACCCTTACTACCTTGTGAGGCTTCATGCAGTGATCTCCATGATTGTATAACTATTACTTCTTTTTTTTCTTAGAATTTTTCCGTTTCTCTAATAAAAGTTCAGCCGTGTGAATGACTTTTATATTCGGGTTTTTCTTGTCCATGCCGCCACCAATTTGCATTAAGCAACCTGGGCAATCCACGACAACATAATCTGCACCCGTCTCTTCAATGTTTTTCATTTTTCGATCCAAGATAGGGCCAGATATCTCAGGGAATTTTATAGAGTAAGAACCAGCGAAGCCGCAGCAACGATCGGATTCTTTCATTTCAATAAGTTGCACTCCTGCAGTATCTGACAGAAGTTTGCGAGGTTCAGCGAAAACTCCCATAGAGCGTTTCAAATGACAGGAATCATGATACGTAATTTTCATAGGAACGCCGTCTCCGCCAGCTGTTAATCCCCCTAAGTCAAATAACAATTTGGAGAAGTCTCTAGACTTACTGCTCAGCTCTTCAGCACGGGCTAATAAGATTGGATCATCTGCGACCAGTTCTTTATAGCTATCGATGAGAGCATGGGTGCAGGTTGGGCATCCAGTGACAACATAATCAACCTTTTCAGCTTCCATGGCTTTAATGTTCAAAATAGCTAACTTACGAGCGTTTGCACGGTCACCCATGTACGTTGCCGGAGCACCGCAACAGGATTGTCCATCTGGGAATACGACTTCATAGCCTTTTTCATTCAGGCCAGCAATCATACCTTCACCGATTTTAGGATAGACAAAGTCAATTAGGCAACCAGCATAGAGAGCAATCTTACCTTTTGGGTTCTTTACCTCTTGCTTATACTTTAAGAACACATCGCGGAAAGGAACTTTCGCAACGGTTGGTAAACTTTTGCCTTCTGTCAGTCCAGAGAGGAACATCGGTAAATGACGGATGACCGGTTTCCCTTTGGAGAACGGCAGTTGAGCAATCGATGCCATACGTAACATCGAGTGAAATAATCGTCTATTTGAAACGAGATTTAAGGCAAATTTAGGGACAGCAGGAAGACCGTCTTTTTCTCCCATGCGATTCCGTAGTTCCAAAATCATTTGTGGAATGTCTAATTTCCCAGGACACACCTCAGTACACTTCCCGCATTGAAGACAAAGATTTTGAGGGTTTTTGGCATCATTTTCAGAATTTACAAAGTTAGTTAAGATGGTTCCAATTCCGCCCGTATAAATGTGTCCATAGACATGTCCACCTAAGAGTTGGAAGGCAGGGCATACATTAAGACACGAGGCACATCGAATACATTGGAAAGTCTTTTTAAACTTTTCGTCGTCATACATTTTTCTACGACCATTGTCGATGATGACAATGTGAAAATCCTTGTCCTTTACGGTACCATCTTCATAGTAAGCTGGTGTAGGACCTGTTACCATACTCACATAACTAGTAATTTGCTGACCTGTGGCACTCTTTGGAAGGGCTTGCATAATGGGAAAGGCATCTTCAAACTTTGGAACGAATTTTTCTATACCCACTAGAAAAACGTGCGTAGAGGGTAATGTCGTTGTAAGACGACCATTCCCTTCATTTGTGAACATGATCAATGTCCCTGTCTCAGCAACGGCAATGTTAGCGCCAGAAATACCCATTTCTGCCTCTAGGAACTTCTTACGGAGTTCTACTCTGGCAGTTTTAACGAGTTCAGCAATAACCGGTTGCTCCAGACGATGTAAGTGTCCGCTAAAAGTCGTTGCAACTTCTTCTTTAGTCATATGGATCGCAGGCAAAACCATGTGAGAAGGATGTTGCCCAGCCAACTGAACAATCCATTCTCCCAAATCTGTTTCCTGGACATCCACACCATCAGCAATCAAATCGTCATTTAGCAGAATTTCTTCTGAGACCATTGATTTAGATTTTACAATTTTTGTAATATTTTTTTTCTTAACGAGCTCACTGATATACGTTTTTGCATCTTTAGCAGTCTTCGCTCGATAAACCTTAGCCCCTCTAGCTGTTGCTGCTTTTTCGAATTCGTCCAACATTTCATCTAAATGGGATGCTGCATAGGACTTAACTCGTACAATATCTTCACTAATTTTTTCAAAGTCATAGCCCTCATATGCTTTAGCACGAGCTCCGATATAGGCATCTCCAAAACGCCCTAAAGCACCACGTAAAACGTCATCTCCAAGAGCCTTCGAAATTTTCTTTTTAAAATTTTTGTCCATTTAAGCCACCCCCTCTACTTGTTCATCAACAAAGATGACTACGAGTTGTTTAGGCCCATGAACCCCGACCGTCAAAACTCGTTCAATATCTGAAGTTCTACTAGGACCTGTGATAAAACCCACAAACCCAGGAATTTGGGGAAGGTTATGAATGGTGGCCATAGTTTCCACGAGTGTTGGTATCATGGTAGAGGTCAAAACAAGCGCGAAATGAATGGGAATCAGGGTAGAGCACAGACGATCATCAACACTTGACGCCGCATCCGCTTGAACAAGTGTTCCAGTTTCGGAAATGGCATAGGTAACTTGCGTTATACCTGCATGCGCGTCCGGTGTGACTTTTCGGAAATTATCGGTGTAAACTGTTACACCTGCATCCCCAATTTGTTTCTCAAAGTTTCCCTTGAGAGTGATTGAAGAATTCAGAAGTGCAACATTTTTGATTCCTTTTTCCTTCATAACGTTACAAATAAGTTCTCCTGCTTCTATTGCAGTCTTGACACGAAAAACTTCACCAGACAGGTTCTCTACTCTAGCTTGAAAATTTTCATATAATTCCGTGGTTTGGTCAATTCCCATTGGACCTTCCTCCTCAGATAATTATTTCATTTATTTATATTGCGCGCAGATGGTCGGACCACCATACCAAGTAATAATTTCATTTTAGATGATATTTCAGTAAATTGCAATATCTCTTTAATAAAAATTCTAAATATTTAAACAAAGTAACTAATCTATACCTACTAACACAATATATATTTTTACTTTATTTTCTATACTTTCTATATAAAAGGCTTTGCCGCAGAAATTTCCTTTAAATATTATAAGAAAACCGATTAATATATTCTATATAATATGAAATAGAGCTTGTAATCTAAGTTTATCAGTCTATAATAAGGCTTAGTTGGGGGTATAGCTCAGCTGGGAGAGCGCTAGATTCGCATTTTAGAGGCCAGCGGTTCGATCCCGCTTACCTCCACCAATCAAGTGTATAATTCATTAAGTGTTTCTAGAATATTAATTCTACGAAACACTTTTTCTTTGTCCAATTTTTTTTATTCAGATTCACGCGAGGTATCCCCCTATTTTCTTCTGTCATGCTAAGTTCTAATTGTCTCTGTTTATTCGTAACTATATAGTGGGGGGATGCTATGCAAGGCGTTCAATTTGATCCAGAAATTATATACGTTCAAAAAATATATTTCTTCATGTTCTTAAGTACTTTGACGGTTCTTTCCTGTGCAATGACTTTTTGGCTTTTGGGTTTCAATTCCGCACTCTTAGTTCTAGGAGTTGGCCTTGGAATGTCATATATCGCCATGCTTAAGAAAAAGAACTTTTCCCCGCCTGCAAAGAGTATTACCGCTCAAAGAATGGCGCATGAAATTTCACAAGACACCCGTCCTGTATCAATTGCTCGTTTTGCCTGTCAACTTTACTACTACTTTCACGAACCTGCTCAAGCTATATCTTTATTGGAAAAATTCTTACCAAGCCATGATCCGTTGCTTTGCACGACGCTAGCAGACATCCTTCTTAAAGAAGGTAAGACCAAACAAGCACTCAATATCTTACGCGAAAATCCCTTTGCTCTTGAAGACCCACTTTTACTAGCTACACAAGGTCATGTTCTCCTTAACATCGGTGAAATTCGGAAAGCCGCCTATATGTACGAACGAAGTTTATGCCTGGCTAAACAAAATGGTTTCCCTTCCAGCGGAGCCCATTGGTTTACTAGAAAGCTCCTCACTCTTAGCTATAAGGCCAGTCTTCATCACACACTAGCAGATTGCTACTCTCTTCTTGAAGATTTGTCAGGCGCCAAACAACAGTACCGAGCAGGAAACCTGCTTCTTTTTGACCTTTCACTTTGGCGTCATAGCTGTGGGCGCTCCCTTTAGCAAACCTTAAAGGAGCGCTATTTAATTTCCTGTTTTTGTCAATAAGAGATCATACAATGAAGGTCGACGGATTTGGACTGTAATTCTACAATATTCTTTCTTTTGTCTCTTGATTAAGTTCCCTATTCCAACAAATTTTTTAGCCTATATTCTCTATAATAAGTATAATGACAGTATATATATACAGAATTACACGATACCTAACAAGTTTTGAATGGAGGGTGTCCAATGTTGTCACCTCATGAGGAAGATATTCTATTGTTTATCCAGAATTTTGAAACCTCCTCTCGTGTCTATCTCCAAGCCAAAGGTTTTAGCGAAAATGAGATGACGAACGCCTATCTCGACTTACAATGGAATTTCCTCCATACAATTCTTTCACAACAGGCAGAGATGACGAAAGTATAAATTTCCGGTACGTGAATACCCCCTAAACACTTTTTGCTTAATGAAGTGATGAGAGGGTATTTTTTTTTTTGCTTTCTTTTCACCTAAATAAGGATGCCTTGTGCAAAGGTTGAGTTCTCTGTAAGGCACGAATAGCGGTCAGTGCTGTTGTTAAAGGTTCTTCATAATTCCAACCTTTAGCATAAATCCCTTGGTAAGCAGGTTCAAATGAACCATTGCTATTCTGATTAATTAGAAGGTTTTCTATGCCTTTATCCATAGCGTTGCCTTCAGCGAAATTTTTATAGTTCCATAAACCTGCAAGCGCCAAGCTGGTCTCGACAACGGAACCCCAACCCCCGTCAACACTTTGTGCGTTTATAAGAAACTTCAGTGCTTTCTTTCTTGAACTTAGAATTTGATGGGTGATGTTCCGACTTTTCCAACTCATCTTCCACTTACTGAGTAGTTCTAAAGCTTGTGCAGTACTATAGACACGCCCCTCAAACCAGGATGACGGAAATGAACCGTCCTCGTGCTGCTGCGCTAGAACCCAAGTTAACCCTCGCGATATACTTTCATTATGAGACCGGGTTGGCCCCCATAATGCCTCAAGGACATGAATACTGACATCAACACTTGGAATGTAAACGGGAAACTTCGAAGAGACATGGGGTGGTATGCCCTGGAAACTCGGGAACGTTCCCCAACTCCCATCGTCATTTTGTAACCGTCTAAGGAGCTGCACGCCTAAAATATTTTGTTCTCCAAGTATTTGATGCAATCCGATCAAAGCGACCGCAGTGTCATCCAAGTCAGGATGAGTAAACGGCGGAGTACTACCGTAACTTCCATCATCATTCTGCGCACTATTTAACCATTCTACCGCTCGTTGAAGCCATGGAGCCTTAGAAGTTCTCAAGCTCATTTCTCCAAACACGCCAGCAGCCCAGCCTATTGACCACACTTTAAGTTGGTCAAATGCAGGCCACCCGCCCCGTAGATACTGTTTTTGTACCAACCATCGTCCAGCTCGGTGTGTTTGTTCAACATATTCGCCCTTACTCTTGAGCGCGAGAATTGATAAACTCGTAGCGATTACGTCCTCTGCCCATGAACCATCGATCATTTGTGTTTCTAAAAGATATTTAATCCCTTTTTGAAGTCCCGCTTGAGAATTTGAAGCGAGAATTGACGCCGCAACAATGACTGATCTACCATAGATCGGCATCTTGGCTAATACCTTGTCTTCAAGAATGTTCGGAAGCGACATTTCCTCTCGCGTGGGTCCTTCTAGACCAGGAACCATACATTCCCCTAATGATAAGATCACCGTGGAAAACTGCTGAACTTGTGATAAAAGATTAATCCTGCCCTTCAGACCACCTAAGCTCCCCTTAAGAACCATTCTGACAATCCCAGTTAATTCTGCATCCGGTTTGTCACCAGGGAACTTCCCCCACCCACCTCGTGGTTGCTGTTGTCGACCAAGCCAATGTATCCCACGCTGCTGAGATTTCTCAAATCCGCCTCCGACCGAAAGCAAAGCAAGAGCTGCCAGCGCTGTTGCACCAGGGCTGGCAGAGATACTGTGTTGTTCATCTAAATTTCCAGAGAGAATCTGTTGCACACCCTCAGTCACAAAAAAACGTGCTTTTTCAAGACCCTCTTGTACTTCTTTATTTAATTCCATTATTCAGTACCCCGTCTATATATTTAGCGCATGCCATAGTATGATCTATGATATATAGAGTACAATCGTTACAACAAAGAAGAAACGTCGAACCGATTAGGTTCCACGTTTCTTCTCTTTGTTGTAACAATGAAGCTTTGTACAAACGGGGCAACAAACTTCCTTCTTATAAAAAGCGGCTGACTGCTATCTCATCACAATTTGGGAACTTGATACAATTAATACACTCTGTCCAAACTTTTTGGGGCATTTGATCTTTACTCACTTCTTCGTAACCACAGTGTTTAAAAAACTCAAGCTGATATGTCAAGGCAAAAAGTTTTGTACAGCCCAGTTCCCGCCCCTCTTCTTCCAGAGTTTTGACAATCTGTGTTCCGATGCCTCTACGTTTGTATTCTTCAGAAACTGCAAATGCTCGTATTTCTGCTAAATCGCTCCAAAGGATATGAAGTGACGCGACTCCTACTAATTTGTCATCTTCTTCTGCTAAAAGGAACTCGCGTATATTTTCATAAAGCATATTTCTTGATCGTCCAAGCATGAGACCTTGCTCAGCATTACTATTAATTAATAACATCATCTCTTCAACATCTGATATACGAGCCTTACGCAATTTCATCTATAAATCTCCTTTTAATCATTTGCATAATTATACAACATATATTATATTGTTGCATCTTCTTATTTTATCCATTGCGCAATAAGTTATTTTAGCCCGCCCAGTTTGTCCACGTTATGCATAGCCTTTCTGCATCAACGAATGATACAAAAGAGTTCGACAATTCAGCGCATAGATTCCCTTGTCCTGCCAATCTTCCGGTAACGTCCAGATCGGGAACTTGGCCGCGTCCTTTAACCAACAATACCAATGCCGAAGATCTTCCTCTAAACCAAGGGTTGTAAGCCAATGCACGCGACCATCCCATGCCAATGAATTTCCTTGTGGATCTTTAGCACAGGCCAAAAGCTGACTCTTTTCTAATACAGAGGCCAATAGAATACTTTGAGACGCTTTCAATTGCGCCTTTTCGAAGATCGGACATATCACTCTTAATTGTCCTTCTCCTTGAAAGAAATGCCATTGCTCCAACTCGAGCACTGAACTTTCGCTACGGTCCTTGGGCATCCAAGGCCAAGTCCAAGAACTGCCCCAAATCGTTTTCAAAACTTCATCTCCCTGTCGAAGCCTTAAGGCAAGGAGATCTTGAGAACGAAGTTTACCCTCTTTTGCAAGGGATTCAAGGTAGTCAAGCATGTTCACAATGACTTCGCTAAATTCTAAATTCAGTGAGCCTGAAGCATCCACCCACCCTTGTTTTTGCCAATTTCTGTGTTGTTGCTCGTTATGCTTAAGCCACTTAACTTTACTGTTCAGTTCAAATTTCTTACCCTTACGCCGAACTTCAGCAATCTCAAAATTCCCCCATAGGAAAGCAATGTGCTGAGGTTTTATTTCTATGCGAACACGTCGATTGGATAGAGTATCAAAGAACGTATTGACTATCCTAAGTTGTTGCTGAGCAACTGGATTTAGACTTTGTCCCCAGCGTTTCCAATCTGGTCGTGCTTGCCCCAGAGAGTATCGTGACTGGCTACTTAGATCATTCTCAGGAATAAGATATAAACTCGGCGTAAGTTTTTCACGCCAATACACCGCTCTCGCAGAGATACTACCCCCAATTTTAGAAATTGCACTTAGAAAAGCTGCAGAGAAATTTGGGGCCACAAAATAAACCACTGTCTTAGCACCATTACTAAGACGATTCCCCCATAATACGCCCGCTAAAAGGAATTCCTCTTCGCGCATGATTGCAGAGCTGGCAATAATACCGACTCGCAAAGTCGTCTCGCCCGCCATAAAATAGTCAAAAATAGGGGAAAGGTGGTATTCCTTTTTTTTGATTTCAGGACATTCTAACCATTTTCTAGCAATAAATATATCAGGATGAACTTCCCAGATCATATCCCAGGTCATACTCACAATGAACCTCCCTTAGCTTATCTTCATAAGCATGTTTACGCGCTAAGAGAGGATATCATGACATATTTATAGAAAACTCGAAACCTTAGTCTCAAAGAGTTGACTGACCGAATTAGGCCTCCTGTTGCTTTTCTGAGAGCCCGTCCAAAAAGATAGAGAGTGCATAATCTACCTCTTCATGCAAATCACCCACCCCTGAAACAAACCAGCGGATAAAATGTTGCACCATCATACCTTCCAGACTTTCAGCTAAGAAAGCAGGGTCAAACTCACGGCTAATTTCACAGTTTTGTTGTCCAACCGTTAAGATTGCCAAAAGACCATAATGCAAACTCATGTCATAGTCAGCACCTTCCCGATTCCTCACAGTGACCCAGGCAATGTCTCGGTCGTTTATCATGAATTCAGCCCAATCCTTAAGCAACGATCTTAAGCGGTGTCGAGTACCCATACTAGGCATTTGGCGACCCTTGTTAATCAGATCTTGACATGTACGACGCGAGAATTCCAAAATAACGGCTTCTTTAGTGGGATAATAATTATAGAAGGTTCCTTTGCCAACATCCGCCTGTTGCGTTATCTGTTCAATAGAAGTGGCTGTAAATCCCTGTATCCGAAAAAGGTGCATGGCATTCGAGAAAATCTTTTCTCGAGTTTCAATTTTCTTACGCTCTCGTCGAGACAAATCTGTCATCTTAAATCCCCCTTTATACCCATATTAAAGAATGAATAATACTATATATATCCGTTCTCTAATATCCATAATTTTCCTTCTTTTTGGGGATTTATTTTTTATGGTTGCCTTAGGATAGCCTGTTATGATTCAATGACCGTATTATTTGTGCCTTAACTTTTTTAACTGGGATTCCTCAGAGAGTTTCCAAACCGTTAGTACTCTCCAAACAGCCCGTTCCAACTGTTCTTCCGCCTTCAGGAAAGCTTTCTCTAGTGTTGTTGGTCCTTCCGCAACACTGAAGCAAGTTGCAACCCCAACGTCCGAGAGAAAATCTGGGGAACCCTCTACACAACCGGAAATACAAAGTACAGGGACAGAATATTTCTGTGCTAATGCCGCAACGCCCACTGGAACTTTACCGTAAGCCGTCTGGAAGTCTGTCCTACCTTCACCCGTTAGAACTAAATCAGCGTGCTTAATTTTTTCATCAGCGCTAGCAACATCTAACACTATTTGTGAACCTGGTTTCAATTTAGCCCCTAGAAAACCGACGACGCCTGCACCAAGTCCTCCTGCTGCTCCCCCACCCGCCAACTCCAGCAAATTCGTGAACGCCACTGTGCTCAAAACTTTCCCGAAATTTTGCAGGGCTGAATCCAACATATTAATATCCTCAAGCTTTGCACCTTTTTGAGGGCCATACACAGCACTTGCTCCCTCTGGACCACAAAGCGGATTTTGAACATCACAGGCAACTTCAATCTGTACCTTTGCTAATCGAGGATCTAGCCCAGACATATCAATGTTAACAAGCTCAGCAAGCGCTGCCCCTCCTTGAGGCAACTCATTTCCATCAGCATCCTGCAACTTGACCCCTAAGGCCCTAGCCAGCCCAGCTCCACCATCGTTCGTCGCACTGCCGCCGATTCCAAGTAGAATCTTTTTCACGCCACGATCCAAGGCGTTTTTAATTAGAAGGCCCGTTCCTTGGGTAGACGTTACAAGAGGGTTTCTTTCCTCTTGACTCAAGAGGGTTAACCCAGAAGCCGAAGCCATCTCAATCAGTGCCGTCTCACCCTCGTCAATAAGGGCATACGCAGCTTCGATAGACCGTCCTAGCGGGTCAGTCACTTCGATCGTAACTTTTTCTCCACGAACTGCGCAGAGTATCGCATCTACTGTACCCTCTCCCCCATCAGCCATTGGAATCAACTCAATGTCACTGTCTGGGTAAACCCGCTGGACACCCTTACGCATAGCAAATGCAACCTCTAAGGCCTTTAAACATCCTTTATAAGAATCTGGTGCAATGACAACTTTCATACATTTGCCTCCTCAGGTTGAGCACGTTGCCCTATCATCATTCCCCCCTTGAGCATTAAGCTGACGCTCACAAAGTCAAGAACCATCATTGTCCCACTTTCAATAGGAATTCCTGCAATACTAGCCAAAAAATAGGATAGGCTATTAAATGAATAGGCCGCTATGTACGCAGAACGTAGATTTTCCGACCTGGGATGTAACCCCACCAAAAATCCGACTGGACTGAAGATCGCGAAATTAAAAGCTAGTAAATTAAGTACGCCACCCGAAACAAAAAACTCGCCCCAAAGAATGAAGAGCAAGCTTAATATGAGCATATAACGCCAAAAAGCAGAATTCAAGGTATTCCTCCTAACTAAAGAAAACTCTGCAGAAGGGAGAGAGTTAAACTCTCTCCCTTCTGCTATTTTTTAGCTGTAATTCGGCGCTTCCTTAGTGATCGTCACATTGTGAGGATGACTTTCACGGAGACCTGCAGCAGTTATACGTATGAACTGTGTTTGTGTTCTTAAGGCTTCTATGGTTGCAGTGCCTGAATACCCCATCCCTGCGCGCAGCCCGCCAATCATTTGATAGATGGTTTCTGAAACGGGTCCTTTAAACGGAACACGTCCTTCAATCCCCTCTGGAACAAGTTTTTGATCTTTAACTTGGAAATAGCGGTCACGACTACCTTCTTTCATCGCACCAATTGAGCCCATCCCCCTGTATACTTTAAAGCTCCTGCCTTGGTAAATTTCCAATTCGCCGGGACTCTCTTCAGTTCCCGCGAACAGGCTTCCGATCATTACGATTTGAGCACCGGCTGCCAAGGCTTTGACAATGTCCCCAGAGAACTTAATGCCGCCATCAGCAATCACCGGAACGCCATATTTATCGGCTTCTTCCGCACAATTCATGACGGCGGTGATTTGAGGAACTCCGATCCCTGCCACTACACGCGTCGTACAAATGGAGCCCGGTCCAATACCGACTTTAATAGCATCTGCACCTGCCTCGATCAAGTCATGCGTCGCTTCTGCAGTGGCCACATTACCTGCAATAATTTGTGTTTCTGGAAAATGGCTTTTTAAAGATCTCACCATTTCAAGAACGCCCTTGGAGTGTCCATGAGCCGTATCCAGGACAAGGACATCCACACGTGCCTTAACCAACGCTTCAGCACGCTCAAGGGCATCAGGCGTGACACCAAGGGCAGCACCTACCCGCAAACGACCTGACTCATCTTTAGCCGAATTCGGATATTGTCGTGTTTTTTCAATATCTTTAATGGTAATAAGACCATTAAGGATGCCCTCTGAATCAACGATGGGCAGCTTTTCAATCTTATAATGACCTAATATTTTTTGTGCTTCTTCAAGCGTGGTACCAACAGGGGCTGTGACTAAATCAGTCTTGGTCATCACCTCACTGATCAAACGATCATAATTGCTCTCAAAGCGCAAATCTCGATTGGTTAGTATCCCTACTAGTTTCCCATCCACAGTAATCGGAACTCCTGAAATTCGATAACGTTCCATCAGCTTTAAAGCTTCTTGGACACTGTCCTCCGGATGCAAAAAGATAGGATCCGTGATAACACCATGTTCGGATCGTTTTACCTTATCAACTTCTAACGCTTGCTGCTCGATACTCATATTTTTATGAATAATCCCTATTCCGCCTTCTCTCGCAACGGAAATTGCCATCCGAGAATCTGTGACTGTATCCATTCCTGCACTCATAAGCGGGATATTAAGCTTAATTTTTTTCGTTAAATAGGTGCTTACATCGACATCTCGTGGTAGAACTTCTGATTTTGCAGGAACAATAAGAACATCGTCAAATGTAAGTGCTGCCTGTTTTATTATACGATTGGATTGCATGATTAGCTCCCTTCCTAATAGTTTTCTAATTAGTATAACCCATATAGTCGAAAAAGAACAGACCTTGTTTCAACTTGTTGATATTAACTTGGTATTGTTCAACTTCATTGGGTGCTAGCTTCCTAATACTTGTAAAATATGTGTGGGTTCTTTATGATGGGGTAAGAAGGAGAACAATATGCTATATCGAGTTCATCAATTCATCAAGGCTATTTTTCCTGCTGTAGCTTCTTCAGAAATTACATTTGCCCTGGAGAACTTACCTCCTGAGGCCTGTTCACTCTTTCTTAAGCAGTCAACGTCCGAACAGCGCCATGCAATCGATGTGGCTCATAGTTTAATGAACGAACAAAATAGATTAACGCTTTCAGATTTCGAAGACCTTCTCATTGCAGCACTCCTCCATGATTGTGGAAAATCCCAAGTCTGCAACCCGCTCTGGCATCGAGTCTTTATTGTTATCATGCAGAAACTGCCCCAATCAACCTGGTCTCGCGTCGAAAGTGGGACCACGATCTTCGCGGAACCCTTAAAGACTGCTTCTCAGCATGCTATTTGGGGTGGCAACCTAGCGCGTATAGCTGGCTTAAGCCCCTTAATTTGTCGTTTGATCTGCGAGCATCATAACCCTCAAACAGAGTTAGGACGAATTTTAGAACGTGCTGATAATAAGCATTAACTGTGGATATAAAAAAGCATGAATCACGAACACGTGACTCATGCTTTTTGAGGATATGCTTCCATTTTTCCTTGAAGTTCTACTATTTCCTTGTTTTTTGAAAATATGGATTTGGCAAATCGCTTATTATCTAGATGCAAGCGTACATTTTCCTTTTCAAGATGATGAACTAAGTCCACCTTTTCTCGTTCTACTTTTTCTAAAAGGTTCATCAGTACTCGACGGCTCACTCTTAGATGTTCAACTCGTTGCTCCAGTTCGCCTACGCGTGCCTTCAGTAATTTTACTTCATCGATTGGTTCCACAGTTATTACGCCCCCCGCCTGTATCTACCTTTGTATTCTATGCAGGGAGAGCAAATTTTAACCCTAGACTTGTAATTTGCTCTTATTTTAACACGCGAGACAAAAGGCGCATAAAATTTCCGCCCATAATCTGCTCAACTTCTCTGCTGGAAAATCCTTTTTTTATTAAGTCTTCCCGCAGATAATGGTAGTCGCCTACCTGACTAAGTCCTACGGGGGTTTCTTCAATTCCATCAAAATCCGAGCCTAAGCCAACGGTTTCTACCCCAGCTACTTCTGCAATGTGGCAAATATGGCGCACAACATCCGCTCGGGTCGCGACACCCGATTCTTTCAAAAATCGGGGATAGAAGTTGACCCCCACAACGCCTTTATGTCTTCCCAGAGCCCGTAGTTGTTGATCGGTTAGATTTCGAGGCTGATGACATAGGGCCATAGCACAGGAATGTGTTGCTGCAATGGGAGCCATGGAAACCTCTATGACCTGCCAAAATCCCGACTCATTAAGATGAGATACATCAACCAACATCCCCAGTTGATTCATACGCTGCACAACGTCCTCACCAAGCTTAGATAATCTGAGTTGAGTATCCGCTTCGCCAACGCCCGCTGCCAACGCATTTCGTTGATTCCAAGTTAAGCCTAAGGCTCGAACCCCTAGTCTATAAATGATATCCAACATAAAGAGATCTTCTCCCAGTATTTCGCCACCCTCTACACTCAGAAGGATACCTAGACGAGTTGGGTCAGGTAGTAGCTCAAGGTCAAGTTTTGTCTGAACGAGGAACATCTGATCCGAATGATTGGCAATGAAGCGATGTGCTCCTTCTATTAATTGCAACCCGCGCTGCAAAGACTTATGGGGCTTGTACTTCGTCTGAATAAAGGCAGCTAGAAACTGAAGAGCTACGCCTGCTCGTCTCGCTCTTTGTAGATCCCATTGTCCTCCCTGTGAGGGATCATTCAGAGTGCGATCGTTCTCTACAAAATTTATTAAGCTATCACAATGCCCATCCACTATATAACTATTATTCATCATCCTTACCTCCTTTCATACATTTATTCTCTTCTTCAAGTTTCTAAAACTAATTTATAGGCACATATAAAAAAATAACAGATAAAGATGCCCAAAATAAAACACCTGTCCACTTTTGAATAAAGCAAACAGGTGTTACTCAACCGACCTTTACCCTTTAACGTGGTTGAACAATGAGTTTAATAGCCGTTCTTTCTTCTCCGTCAATTATTACGTCTGTAAAGGCTGGAATACAGATGAGATCTACACCACTTGGTGCAACAAAACCACGAGCAATGGCGACTGCTTTGACGGCCTGGTTGAGAGCTCCTGCTCCAATAGCTTGAAGTTCTGCACCGCCTCTCTCTCGAAGAACTCCTGCTAGAGCTCCTGCCACTGCATTCGGACTAGATTTAGCTGATACTTTTAATACATCAACTTTTAATACATCCATAGATTCATCCTCCTGCTCGAATATTTTTACAAGTATTACCACAACTTTGAATATATGTATTCTAGAGTGGACCTGCAAAATCCTCTATTAATATAAAGATTTTTCAGATTAAATTAATATATTGACTGAAACACGGCTTTATACCTCAGTGAACTTCTGAATCCTTTCAATTCGACGGGTTCTGCCAGATTTTTCATCAATGTCTAGCATCACAGCATTAATCTGGATAGCGCCACTTGCCACTTCGAATTTCGCAGGAAGTTGTGTCAAAAAGCGGTTGATAATAATTTCTTTTTTAATTCCCAAAACAGAGTCTCGTGGTCCTGTCATGCCGACATCTGTAATATAAGCTGTGCCTTCATTCAGCAGCCGATTATCGGCTGTTTGTATGTGAGTATGGGTCCCCACAACCGCGCTGACCTTACCATCGAGAAACCAGCCTAAAGCAACTTTTTCTGACGTCGCCTCAGCATGGAAGTCTACGAGAATAATAGGTGTCTCTTGCTTAATCACATTAATACACCGTATAGCGCAACTAAAGGGATCATCAAGCGGTGGTAAAAAGATACGTCCCGAGAGATTTAAAATCCCTATCTTAAGTCCCATCGTTCGTAAAATTCCATATCCTTTACCTGGTGCTCCGACTGGATAGTTCGCAGGACGAACTAATCTTGGTTCACCATCGATAAATTTCATAATTTCTCTTTGATCCCATACATGATTTCCCATCGTCAAAAATTGAATTCCATACGCATAAAGTTCCTCTGCAATCTGTTTGGTTAATCCTTTTCCTGACGCTGCATTCTCTGCATTGGCAATCGTTACATCCACTTCATACTCCAATTGAATCGGTTTAAGAAATTGCTTAACGGCTTCCCTGCCAGGCTTACCCATAATATCCCCAATAAAAAGAACGTGCAACGCACATTCCTCCCTTCGTAGTTATCCTTAGAATGCCATTAAACTAGCTCTTGAATACCAAGACTCGACCCTTTTCACGCAATGCGACCACATTTTTATCAATATCCTCACTATGAATTGAAGACAACAGGTTTGTAATCATCTCTTCCTGGAAAATCTGCTCATCTTCAGCCAGATACAATGCCTCATAAATTAACTGTTTTTTATATTTCTGCTTGATCAGCTCAACGATCAGACCCACTTCACGTTGCGTCATACTATCTACATCCCTAGTCACTGTGATCACACATACGTTTTCCTCACTGCGACAAGTGAGATCAAAAAGTCGCATGCTCAGCCCTTCAAGTTGATGAAAGAATTCCAACGCAGGTTTTATCATTTCGTTAAGATCTGAGACCTCTTGGTGTTCCTGAATCAGGAACGTAAATTTCAGAGCATGTTGCTCCAGCCAATAATGAACCGACCCTACTTCAGCGTATCTCAACAGAATTGAGCTCAGTAGTCCTACTCCGTCTTGAACTCGTCCTGTCTCTTTATATAACAGGTGACTTAACATCCCGGCTATCCGCCCTCTCTATTGCCTTTCCCTAACCTATTTACCATTCGCCGTCAGGGTGCAAACTCCTGCTCTTAACGCTTAGTTTTAAGCTGGGCATATATGGGATCAGGCATTTAAGAATAAAGAAACAGACGATCCTTCGGATCGCCTGTTCAAACATCATATTTAACTATTTTGCAAAATCGACTGCTCGAGTCTCACGAATCACAACCACTTTAATTTGTCCAGGATATTCTAGTTCTTCTTCAATCCTCTTGCTAATCTCACGCGCGACTCTTGGAGCAAGCACGTCATCAATCTTTTCAGGTTTAACAATGATGCGAACTTCTCGTCCGGCTTGAATAGCAAAACATTTTTCTACCCCTTCAAAACTCTCGGCAATCTCCTCGAGTTTTTGTAACCGTTTAATATAGGTCTCCAGGGTTTCCCTACGTGCTCCTGGGCGAGCTGCTGAGACCGCATCCGCAGCAGCCACAAGGACTGCAACGATAGTTTTCGGTTCTACATCATTATGATGAGCTTCTATTGCATGAATAATATCACTGGATTCCTTGTACTTCCTGGCAAGGTCAACGCCGATTTGAACGTGTGTTCCTTCCATATCGTGATCTACAGCCTTACCAATATCATGTAGTAGGCCAGCTCGCTTGGCAAGCTGAATATCGACACCTAATTCCGCAGCCATTAACCCCGCTAAATGTGACACTTCAATCGAGTGCTTCAGAACATTTTGTCCATAACTCGTACGGAATTTAAGTCGTCCCAGTAAACGAATTAATTCAGGATGCAACCCGTGCGCGCCTGTCTCAAACGTAGCCTGTTCCCCTTCTTCGCGGATCTTTTGGTCAACTTCCTTCTGAGCCTTCTCGACCATTTCTTCAATTCTCGCCGGGTGAATGCGGCCATCTGCAATGAGTTTTTCCAAAGCAATTCGAGCTACTTCTCGGCGTATTGGGTCAAACCCCGACAAAATAACGGCCTCTGGTGTATCATCAATGATCAGATCAATCCCTGTCAAAGTTTCTAAAGTTCGAATATTACGACCCTCACGGCCAATAATTCTCCCTTTCATTTCGTCACTAGGCAATGACACAACGGAGACCGTCGTCTCTGCCACATGGTCCGCTGCACACCGTTGAATGGCTAAGGCAATAATATTTTTAGCCTTTTTCTCAGCTTCTTCCTTGGCACGAGTCTCAATTTCCTTAATCATGATCGCCGATTCATAACGAACTTCTTCTTCAATTCTTTTAAGTAGTAACTGTTTGGCCTCATCTGAGGTCAGCCCGGATAAACGCTCTAGTTCAGCTTGTTCTTTGTCAACAAGCTGGTTTAAAGCTTCTTTTTGATGTTCTACGTCGCTTTCTTTGCGATGTAAATTTTCTTCTTTGCGTTCAAGGGACTCAATTTTACGGTCTAAACTCTCCTCTTTTTGGAGCAATCGTCGTTCAAGCCTTTGGAGTTCGTTACGCCGTTCTCGAGTTTCTTTTTCTACCTCATTGCGAATATGCATGACTTCTTCTTTAGCAGCTACAACAGATTCTCGCTTCTTGCTTTCAGCAGAAGAATAGGCATTCTCTACAATACGTTTTGCTTCTTCTTCTGCTGATCCAATACCTTTTTCTGCAGTATTTTTACGAATAAGCCAACCTACTAAGATACCCAAAGTTAACCCAATTAAAATGGCGACTAACCCGGTAATAACTGTTACAATTGTTGTGGACATACGTGCACACCTCCTTTATCATAATTTATTTTTACAAATAAAAAAACTGGTTTCCAAAACCAGTCACATTAAGCATAACCTTAAAGACGGGTATTTTCACCCGTTTCCTACACCTCTCGTTAGTCAAAAAAACTTATATTTCCAGCTGACTAGTACGAAATCTATAAGAAAACCTTTAAAGGTTAAATCTTAACAGAGACAGGTCCCTGTTAAGATTTTAATATCATTTGCAAACATTGTCAAGCTTGTCCTAAACAGGTGCGTATTATACAGTAGGATCTACTGTATAATCGTCTGCATGATCGATAGTTTGTAGCTGAAAAAGTACGTTCCTCACCATATCAGAGGGATACCCATGCTGAATAAGCTTCCGGACGATTTTCTGATGAACTGCTAATTCACGGGGTAGAGACTTCTTTGGACTGTCTTGCTGAATCCTTCGGTCCCAGCGCTGGCACTCGCGGATCCACCATTGTTTTGCAAGCGTTAAGCACTGCTGAAACTCGGCCGTGCTTGAGTACGTTGATTCCAACGCTTGCTCAACCACTTCGGGTCCTAAACCCCGATTTTGCAGATCTTGTAGAACTCTTCGACGCGAATAACGTTTAAGCCGGTTTTGCGAAATCGTCAAAGCCAATTCTTGGTCGTTAAGGTACCCTATTTTCTCCATTTTTTCCAGTACATCATGAACTTCCGTGCTTTCATAGCCCTTTTTCAAGAGACGAGTCCCCAGTTCATGATGAGTTAAAGCACGTCGTGTTAAGCAATTCAAAGCAACTTCTCGGGCGCTTTTGAGTGGTTTAGAGCTCGTCAATAGAGCCATCAACTTCCGGTAATTCGTCGGTAGTTTCTGTCGGGTTCATGTTCGCACGAATCAATTTTTCTAGAGTATTGGCCATTTCCGGATGGAGCTTGAGATATTCTTTGACGTTCTCACGGCCCTGCCCTAATCGTTCTCCGTTGTAAGAGTACCAAGCCCCTGCCTTTGTAACAATCTCCATATCAGTGCCAATATCCACGATACTTCCTTCACGAGAAATTCCTTCTCCGTACATAATATCGAAATCCGCTAGTTTAAAAGGTGGAGCGACCTTATTCTTAACAACTTTGACGCGGGTTTTGTTCCCCATAATATCCTGTCCATTTTTAATGGCTTCCTGACGACGTATATCCATCCTGATCGTGGCATAGAATTTAAGTGCCCGTCCACCCGTGGTGGTTTCTGGACTACCAAACATAACGCCTATTTTTTCACGAATTTGATTAATAAAAATGACACAAGTACCGCTCTTGCTAATAGATCCTGTCAGCTTACGTAAAGCCTGAGACATGAGACGAGCGTGCAAACCCACATGACTGTCACCCATTTCCCCCTCAATCTCAGCACGGGGCACCAGGGCAGCAACAGAGTCGATGACAACGACATCCACTGCGGCACTACGCACAAGAGCCTCACAAATTTCTAACCCTTGCTCTCCTGTATCTGGCTGCGCGACCAATAAATCAACAATATTAACCCCTAGTGCCTTCGCATAGACAGGGTCGAGAGCATGTTCTGCATCAATAAAAGCAGCGACACCCCCCATTTTCTGGGCTTCCGCAATAATATGGAGCGCCACGGTTGTTTTACCCGAGGACTCTGGTCCATAAATTTCGATTACTCGTCCGCGTGGTACCCCGCCTACACCTAAGGCAAGATCTATCGCCAATGAACCCGTAGGGATAACATCGATTGCCGCAGGGGATTCCCCAAGTTTCATAACTGAGCCTTTGCCAAACTGCTTTTCAATTTGAGCCAATGCAATGTCGAGTGCTTTCAATTTATTCGTTTCGGCCATTCCGTTTTCCTCCTCATAATGTTTAATAACGCCTTATCACGTTTTAACAAAACATCTGTTCGGTTTATTATAAATGGACCCCTCGACACTTGTCAATTTGTTTATTTCAATCGACAATAAAAATTGTTATATGACAAAAAGCTAACCAGCGGTTAGCTTTTTGACTTAACTAGACATTCTCAGAACAGAACGCTTATTTCAAGAGCACCCAGTATAAAGCATTTAAGTTAATAACCAACATTTTCACGCGCTTTGGCTGGTTCCACACTAACCCTACGCCCTTTAAACATAGCTTGATGCATGCTACTCAAAAATTTAGAAGCGTACTCCGTGGGTACTTCAGCAAACGTAAATCGATCATAAATATTAATCATTCCAACGGCGTTACCAGGTATGCCACTTTCTCTGGCTATCCACTGGCTAATATCCTGAGGGGAAATTTGTTGTACCCTACCGATGTTAATAAAAAAGCGCACCATCCCTACGGCAGCTCCAGTATTCTCAAAATGTATCGCCTCTGGCTCTTTTTCTTCAACACTCGCTCCCTCAACTGCAAACTTTAAGGCAGCTGCTGCGACAACACTGGCATCATATTCCTCGAGCAAATCACCGACAATCTCTTGATAATTTTCTAAGTGATTACTTTTAATGAGTTTAATGAGTTGATTCTTTAAATTTTTGGCCTGATGTTCACTTAAATCCGCCATAGGTGGTAGTTCTTGGCGACGGATTCTTGTCTTGATGAGATTTTCGATCAAACGAAGTTGCCTGTATTCCTTCGGTAAAATCAGCGTTATAGCCTGACCTTTACGTCCCACCCGACCAGTTCGTCCAATCCGGTGCACATAAGAGACGGGATCCTGAGGAATATCGAAGTTAATAACATGGGTAACATTATTAATATCCAAGCCCCGAGCTGCAACATCGGTAGCCACCAATAGCTCCGACTTTCCATCTCTGAACCGCTTCATGACTCGGTCACGGTGCTGTTGGTCCAAATCGCCATGTAACGCATCGGCAAAGTATCCCCGTGCCTCCAGTGCCACGACCAGTTCATCGACGCCACGTTTAGTGCGACAGAAAATAATTCCTTGCCCGATATCCTCACTATCAATAATTCTGCACAAAGCATCGACTTTAATGCTTTCGCTCGTCTCATAAAAAACCTGCTCAATCTGTGGCACTGTTAATTCATCCCGACTAACCGATACGGAACGTGGGTTTTTCATATACGTTTGAGCCAATTTACGGATTCCCAGTGGCATGGTTGCTGAGAAGAGCATCATCTGTCGACCTTCAGCTGGGATTTCCTTTAAAAGACTCTCAATGTCTTTAATAAACCCCATATCGAGCATTTCATCGGCTTCATCTAGCACCACCATTTTAACATGTTGAAGACGAAGCGTACCCCTGTTTAAGTGATCTAATAACCTACCAGGCGTTCCGACGACCACCTGATAGCCCATTCGCAAGGCTCGAATCTGACGATCAATAGGCTGTCCACCATAGATAGGCAGTAGTTTAACCTGTCGATACTTGCCAATTTTGGCTATTTCCTCCGCGACCTGTATTGCCAGTTCACGGGTTGGGGTTACAATAAGCGCTTGTACCGCTAAGAATTTAGGATTCATCGTCTCTGTAATTGGAATTCCAAACGCAGCAGTTTTCCCTGTCCCTGTCTGTGCCTGTCCAATAAGGTCATGACCTTCCAAAGCCAGTGGAATCGCTTCTTTTTGAATGGGGGAAGGCTCTTCAAACCCCATCTCTGACAATGCTTGTAAAACTTGTTCACTTAATTGATGATCTCCAAAGGATTGTAAAGATTCAACCGTCACCTAATTTTATTCTCCTTTCACTGTTTAACATATGCAGGCGCACTTTATTAAGCGCCGCTTGAACGGTCAACTGACGAACAGACTCCCGTTCTCCGTAAAGCTGAATTTTCTCTGCGCTAACACCCTCAGGGGTGGCAAGTCCAATGTAAACAAGGCCGATTGGTTTCTCATGACTACCTCCATCAGGCCCCGCAATACCCGTCGTTGAAAGAGCCAAATCAGAGCCTGCTTTAGTACGAATTCCTTGGGCCATTTCCTTGGCAACCTCTTCACTGACCACACCATATTTGGTAAGAGCTTCTTCACTTACCCCAAGTAAGCCTTTTTTTAGAGCATTAGAATAACTAACGACCCCGCCCAAATAAAACTCAGAACTTCCCGGTTCTTGAGTAAAGGCAGCACCGAGCAGACCTCCTGTACAGGACTCTGCTGTTGCAATCGTGTACTTCTCGTCTTTTAATAGTTGGCCTATGATGCCGAGCATCGTTTCCTGATCACGGCCGAATACTTTGTTTCCTAATCGCCTTCGGATGTCTTCTTCTGCCCCATTTAAAACTTTTTCAGCCGCCCCAGACGTTTTGTCCGAGCTTCTTGCCACCAAGCGAATGTGCATTTCAGCGCGTTTGGCGAGTAAGGCAATCGATACGTTTGGCAGGCCCATCAGATCAACAAGTACTTCCTCAATGGCCGATTCTACCATACCAAACACTTTTAGGACGCGTTCATGCATCCGTTCGGTACCCGGTTTGAGAGTATGTTGCAACTCCGTCCATACATAATTCTCGAACATTGGGGCCATTTCGAAGGGAGGACCCGGCAATATAATAACGGTCTTACCGTTTTTTTCAATCATGGCACCAGGCGCCGTTCCAATGGGATTGGGTAAAATTTTCGAGTCCTTGGGAAAATAAGCTTGTTTCTCATTATTCTTAGGCATAGGGGCTTTGCGACGACTAAAGAACTGTTTAATCTGTTCTAAACTAGAGGGGTCTAACACCATCTCAATATCCATAACTTTAGCAACAAGTTCCTTCGTCAAGTCATCCACTGTCGGACCTAATCCTCCCGTTGTAACGACAAGATCTGAGCGTTCGATCGCCTGACGTAAAACCTGCTCTAACCGTTCGGGATTATCTCCGACCGTCGTATGATAGTCTACTTCAATGCCCAGTAAGGACAGTTTTCCTGCCACGTAGTGAGCACTCGTATTGATGGTTTCGCCAAGTAACAACTCAGTCCCAGTAGAGACAATTTCAGCCTTCATATAGCTTATCACTCTCCTAATATCAACGCAAATCTTAAACCATTATAGTCCATATTAGTTATTTCTAACTAATCCCATTCCTATTCTTCCCATTATATAAAAAAAGAACCCCTAAATTAGAGGTTCTAGAGGTTCAAGCGACATCTTGTAGATAGTTTCGCAAAGTATCACCACTCAAAGTTTCCTCATCGGCCAGAATGTCGGCAATTCTCAATAAGACATCTTTCTTCTTCTTAATCAGTATCCTCGTTCGTTCCTCGAGATCTGCTAAGATAGAACGCGTCACAGGTTGGCGCTGCTCTGCACTCAAGAGAGACACATCAGTGACACCTAAAGAAGACATCCCTGCGAGAAGCAACTTCTCAACCAAACTAAGGGCTTGTTCATAATCACCCATAGCACCCGTACTTCTCATACCTAGAATCTCCTCTTCCGCGAGTGCCCCTGCCAAAGCCACCATAATCTGATCTTCCAGCATCGCCTGTGTATACAGATATAAATCATCCTTGGGATAATGACGAACATACCCCAAAGCGTTACCACGTGAACGAATCGAAATCTGAGCAACGGAGTTGGGTCTGACCTTTTCCGCAAGCATTGCATGTCCGCTCTCGTGAATCGCTATTCGCCTCAGTTCCTCTGCCGAAGGTTTCCGATCAAGTTTCTCTCCTAACATCACTTTCTCGACGGCTTCATGCAGATGGTTCTCAGTAATCTCATTCGACTTTTCACGCAAGGCAAAAATTGCCGCTTCATTAGTTACGCTCTCCAAATGAGCTCCTGAGAATCCGAAGGTTTCGTGAGCGATTTCCTCGATATTAACCGCTTTTGCTAACGGTTTATTTTTCGTGTGTATTTTCAAAATAGCCATTCTTCCTTCTTTGTCAGGAAGATCGACTTTAACTTGACGGTCAAAACGCCCTGGTCGAAGTAATGCAGGATCCAAGATATCAGGACGGTTCGTTGCCGCCATGACTAAAATATGGGCTCCTTGCTCTGCTTTTAAGCCGTCCATTTCCACTAATAGTTGATTCAGGGTTTGGTCATACTCATGATGGGAAACATTGCTTCCGCGCTTAGCCCCTAAAATATCCATTTCATCAATGAAAATGATGGCACTCGTTTTCTTTTCCTTCTTGACCATTTCTCGTGCTCGCCTAAATAGTCCGCGGACCCTTTCTGCGCCCACACCTGCATACATCTCTACAAATTCGCTCCCCGACACCGACAGGAAAGCCGAGTTAGTGTACTTAGCCGCTGCTTTAGCTAATAGGGTTTTCCCTGTGCCTGTCGGGCCTGATAATAATATGCCTTTCAACGGGCGAATCCCTAAGGCTTTCATCCGATCTGAGTACAGTAAAAAATCCAGTGCTTCTTGAAGTTCCTTTTTGGCTACACTCTGTCCGCCGATATCCTCAAAATTGATGGCAGTCGTTGCTATGGACACTCCATTACCATTTTTCAGAACTTGTTTGGAAAGTACAAATGTCCAAACTAAATAAGCGCCCACAAGCAGTAACCCAACTGGAAGCACATTGTAGCCTATGAGCAATAGGAAGGCGAAAATACCCACTCCCAGGCCTATTGAAATATCAAGTAGTTTCATGCTCTCTCCTCCTATCTCTAATCGACTTTACTGTTTTACAGTCGGTAAATAGTTGACGTTTCCATCCCGTTCAATCACTTCAACCAGTTGAGCATCTCCTTGATTCAAAACCACGTACAAGGCATCACTATCTATTTGTAATTCAAGCTGAATTCCTGCATTTTCTGCTTGGATTCTAACCTTTTGTTCCATTCCTGTAAAATCACCTAGAGCCAATCCTTCTTGTAAAGCAAACTGCATTTGACCCAGTATTATTTTGAGGTCATCGTTATTCTGGTCAAGAAATCTAATCGGTAGAGTCACGTCAAGTTTTTGGAGGGAAAGGCTAGCTTGTCGTAGGTTCGTCATCTTGTTGGTTGCCACATCCAGCTCTTTCACGCCTTTAATTTTTATGACTTTAGCAGAAATAACGCCAGGTATTTGCTGACTTTGCTGCATTATTGAAACATCAACCCACTCTTTTTGATAGATAACCTTACCCCCTAATAACAAGGCAAATATCAGGAAGCCAACTAGGCTTACCAGCAGTATTCGCTGTTTTACCAACTCATCTTCCTCCCATCTGATATACTTTATGCTATATCGACAGTATATCACGGAGTATATCACTTCGAGGGAAGATCTTATATCCATATATGCCAAATAAATACAATAAAGAGTGAGACCATTAGGGGCACAATGCTTAGCACCTAACCGTCTCACTCTTTATAAAGGAACCATGACCGAGAACCTACTTATGTAATAATTTCCGAGATTTCATCAAATAATCAACCCCAGAGATGATCGTAAAAAACAAGGCAATGTATAAAAAAGGTTGTCCAATGTGAAGTCCAATGAGTGATAACGGCCAGTCCTTCAGTAAGATTGCTGAAATCGCAATAATTTGGGTTACAGTCTTAATCTTACCGAGGTTACTAGCACTGATGACAACTCTGTCTACAGCGGCTATGGCGCGTAGACCGGTCACAGCAAACTCTCTTGCCAAGATGATCCACGCCACCCAAGCAGTGACCGATCCCAGCTGTACCAAGGAGATTAGGGCAGCAGAAACCAAAAGTTTATCGGCCAGCGGATCCATGAATTTACCCAAATTAGTTACCTGGTTACGCTTACGAGCGATATAACCATCTAAGCCATCCGTGGCGGCCGCCAAAATAAAGATCATTGCTGCCACAACATCTTGATGAGGAAAAAGCGCATGACCTTCGGGGATTTTAAGCAGTAAGAAGGTCATAAACACAGGTATTAATATAATGCGGGCCATCGTTAAGCGATTGGGTAGATTCACAAAACAACCTCTCCTACTAAATCGTAGCTATCCGCCTCAAGGATGCGAACTTTGACCAGGTCACCCGCCTGAATCGAGGTCTGAGATCCAGTAATATAAACTTGTCCATCGATTTCTGGTGCGTCTCCTTCGGTCCGTCCCATCCAACGTCCATCGGACTGTTTCTCCTCAATCAATACCCTAACAACCTGGCCGATCCATCGTTGTTGCCTCGTTAGAGAGATTTTTTGTTGGAGCTGCATGATCCGATCTCGGCGTTGTTCACGAACCTCTGGTAAAATTTGATCGTCTCTTTGACCTGCTGGCGTATTCTCCTCTTGAGAATATGCAAACACTCCAAGTCGATCAAACTGAACGCGCTCAATGAAATGTAGTAACGTTTGAAATTCCTGTTCACTCTCTCCTGGAAAACCCGTGATCATCGTTGTCCGAAGTGTGATGTCCGGCATTGCGGAGCGCAATTTACCAATCAACGTTTCAGCCTCTTCGATGGTTCCACGTCGATTCATTTCTTTTAATATTTTATTATCGGCATGTTGCAACGGCAAATCGATGTACCTACAAACTTTGGGTTCCTGACGCATCGTTTCAATCAGTTCATCGGTAAACCTATCAGGGTAGCAATACATGAGCCGAATCCATTCAATTCCCTCTATACGAGCGAGTTGACGAATGAGCTGAGGCAGGCGGAGTTCTCCATTAAAGTCGTACCCATAGCGCGTGGTATCCTGAGCCATAACCATAATTTCTTTAACCCCTTGGGCTGCCATTTCCTGGACTTCGCGTAGCACCGATTCTTCAGTACGGCTGCGAAAATGTCCCCGCACAGACGGTATAACACAATAAGTACAATAATTATCGCAACCCTCTGCAACTTTTACATAGGCCAAATAATTGGGAGTGGATCGAATACGGGGCATCAACATATCCTGAAGAAAGCTACTTCCGTCTTTAATAAGCGTCGTTCTAGTCCCCTCGGAAGCTTGAACTACTTTGTTGATTTCGTCAATATTTCCCGTTCCCAACACACCATCTAATTCAGGAATATCCTGCATTAATTCTTTCCCATAGCGTTGCGCCAAGCAGCCTGTCGCAATTAATGTCTGACAATGTCCAGATTTCTTAAAACCTGCCATCTCAAAAATAGTTTCAATCGACTCTTCTTTCGCCGATTGTATGAAAGTGCAGGTATTAACAACAATAATATCTGCCTCTGCGGGATTTTCTATAAAACTATAATCTTGGGCTAGTAATCCCGACATTATTTCGCTGTCCACCTGATTCTTAGGACATCCTAACGTAACAACTGCAACTTTTTTAGTCAACCTCACACCTCATATCCTTGATCTACCAATACTAGTATAAACCAACACTCCCACTAGGTCAAAAATTTTAATGCCGCTAAAAGTGGCAAAACTATTTGTTAAGGTCCTTTCGCTCGGCTGTTTTAATATATATCACGTTTTCTCCGATATTTGTGGCGTGGTCAGCAAAACGTTCGAGATAGCGGCCTGCAAACGTCAAATACATCCCTTGATCTATGATCTCTGGTTTTTTTGACATGATCACTAATAAATCACGTACGATTTGATTATACAGATGATCAACTTCGTCATCTTGCATGGCGAGTTTTTGGGCAAGATCCATGTCTTCGTTCCTATAAGCTTCTAAGCCTTGTCTCATCATGGCCAGGGCCTTTTCAGCCATCAGAGGGATGTCAACCAACGGTTTGCAGAGAGGTCCCTCAATCCTCCGTGTGACCTTTGCAATGCCGATGGCCAAATCGCTCATTCGTTCAAGATCCGTGGATATCTTCATCGCTGAAATAACCTTACGCAAGTCCTTAGCGACCGGTTGCTGAGTTGCGATTAAGCGCACACACTCATCATCCACTTGCCGCTCTAGGTTATTCACCACTTGATCCTGAGCAATCCAATACTCTGCCTGTGTCCTGTCAAGCGATTTTAGGGTTTCGATACACCCTTGTAAGATCCTCTCGACTTCCTTGCCCATATCTTTAAGTATATTGTTCAATATTTCCTGACCTTCATTCAATGACTGACGCATTAATTTTCCCCCTTCATCATCCAAACCGTCCTGTGATATAGTCTTCAGTTCGTTTATCATGTGGATTGGTAAATATTTCGGATGTCGGCCCATGTTCCACCAGTTCTCCACTTAGAAAGAACGCCGTGGAATCTGCTATGCGCGCAGCCTGTTGCATATTATGAGTCACAATGATAATTGTATAAATTTCTTTTAATGAACCCATTAGTTCTTCTATATGTGTAGTTGCTATTGGATCCAAGGCAGAAGCTGGTTCATCCATAAGTAGTACCGACGGTTCTACGGCCAAGGCTCTAGCAATGCAGAGACGCTGTTGCTGCCCCCCGGACAAGCTCACCCCCGAATAATTCAGGCGATCTTTCACTTCATCCCACAACGCTGCCATACGCAAACTTTTCTCCGCACTGGCTTTTAATTCCTGTTTATTATTCATCCCATTAAGTCTTAGTCCTGCCACGACATTGTCATAAATACTCATGGATGGAAACGGATTTGCCTTCTGGAAGACCATACCGACTTTTTTTCGTAGGGTCACAGGATCTAAATCATAAATACTTACGCCATCCAAACTAATTTCGCCTTGTACTTTTGTTTTCGGTAAAGTCTCATGCATTCGGTTAAGACAACGGACGAAGGTTGATTTACCACACCCAGAAGGCCCTATGATCGCCGTTACCTGATTTGGTCTAATTTCCATGTTTATGCCTTTAAGGATTTTATTAGACCCATACCATGCCTCAAGGTTATGAACACTTAAACTCTGACCCATTATTAGAAACCACCTCCTTCTAGTTGCTCCGCGTGCGAAAGGCTAAACGCGCCACTAAATTCAGAAGCACGACCAGTGTTATTAAGACTAAAGCCCCTGCCCAAGCTTGTTGCTGCAACTCTTTATAGGGAGACGTTGCGTATTGATATATTTGAACAGGTAAGGCTGCGATCGGCTCATTCAGTGAACGAGACCAGTACTGATTTCCCAAAGCCGTGAACAGCAAGGGGGCAGTTTCGCCTGAAACGCGAGCCACAGCGAGTATTGCCCCGGTGATGATTCCTCTCGCTGCTGTCGGTAAGACAATTTTTAAAATAATTTTTCTCTTGGAAATACCTAGGGCGTAACCCGCTTCCCGAATGGAATGAGAAACTAATTTTAGCATTTCTTCAGTCGAACGGATAACCAGAGGGATTATAATGATTGAAAGAGCAAGACCTCCTGCTAACGCTGAGAAATGTCCCATCTTCAAAACCACTGAACTGTATATTACTATCCCCACAATAATTGAGGGAATCCCTGTCAACACATCAGTCGCAAAACGAACACTCATACTAAACCAACTGTTACGATCATACTCTGTCAAATAAATTCCCGCAAGAATGCCGACAGGAATCCCGATCAGACTGGCGATTAGAACCATAATTAGGGTACCCACAATGGAATTAGCCATTCCACCCCCTGGTGCACCCATGCCCTTCGGTAAATTGATAAAAAATTCTGAGCTCAGGGCACTCAGACCATTCTTAATCACGTAGCCAAGAACTCCAAACAGAGGAATCAGCGCAAGGAGTGTCGCACCGAAAAAAACACTCATCATGATCCAGTTCAGATATTTACGAAGACGATCATTCATTACGACAGCCCTCCTCTTGGTCCACGTGCTACTGACCAAACAAGAACTCGCGCAAAGACATTCAGGATAAGCGTAATACCGAATAATATAAGGCCAATTTCAACAAGGGCACTTAGATATAAATCGTAGGTCGCTTCTGTAAACTCGTTCGCAATCACCGCCGCAATTGAATAAGCGGGCGCAAACAAGGAGGAAAGAATATCTGGGCGATTTCCAATCACCATAGTTACTGCCATGGTTTCTCCAAGGGCTCGACCTAAGCCAAGCATAACCCCTCCTAAAACGCCCGATTTAGCATACGGTAGAACAGCGATTCGAATCATTTCCCACTTTGTAGCACCCAAGGCTAAAGCTGCTTCCCTCTGTTCATTTGGCACCGCTGCCAAGACTTCCCTAGAAATCGCAGCAATCGTTGGCAGAATCATAACGGCTAATATCAATCCACCGGCTAACATGCCAAACCCAAGTGGCGTGCCTTGAAATAGAGGAATAAACCCAAGCCACTTGGCAAGTCCAGGTTCAACTGTTTCTCTCAACCAAGGGACTAAGATGAAAATTCCCCATAAGCCGTAAACAACACTGGGAATAGCGGCCAGCATCTCTACCAAAAAGGCAATAACAGAACGCACTTTTGATGTTGCCATTTCATTAAGAAAAATTGCCACTCCAAGACCCACCGGGGCTGCAATGATTAAGGCCAAAAAAGATGTCACTAAGGTCCCATAGATAAACGGAAGTGCTCCAAATTGTTCCTTGACGGGATCCCACACTCGGCCAGTGACAAAGCTAAAGCCAAACTTCGCAATACTTGGACGTGCGGAATCAACCATTTGCCAGCCAATCCAAACCATAAGAACTAAAACACTCATAGCCATAAAAAGTGTCAGTAAACAAAAGGTCTTATCTCCCAGGGAACCTGTGAGTTTCTTGTTTTTACTCATATTCTCTGATTCTTCCACCTTCCTCATGCACAACTCAAAAACCTTCCTAATAATATGTACCTGACAAGTATATATTAGTCACATGGAATAATACTAGATCTACTTTAGCAAAGGTTGACCTTCAGAAGTGATCGTCTTAAGCATTTTTTCTTCAAGAGTGACTAAATCTGGTGGTAACTTCGCGTAAAGTAATCCTTCAGATAGGCTTTGCCCATCATGGATCGACCAGTTCAAGAATTTAACCAGCGCTGACCCTTTCGCTTTGTCCTTTTGATCCTGATATAATAAAGCCCACGTGAATCCTACTATCGGATATGCGTCTGCACCTGGTGCATTGACAATGGACACTCTCATGTCAGCCGGAATCTTGGACGCAACCGCAGCAGAGGAAGCTCCTTTGAGAGATGGTACTACCCATTTCCCTTCTCTGTTTAGCAACGTAGCAAAGGACAGTTTGTTATGTACAGCATAGGCGAGCTCTACATAACCGATAGAACCTGGAGTTTGTTGAACAACACTCGCAACTCCCGCGTTTCCTTTACCCCCCATCCCAACAGGCCAATTCAAGGAGGTCCCCTTACCTACCTTGCTCAGCCAGGCTGCACTGATACTACTTAGATAATCTGAGAAAATATAGGTGGTTCCGCTCCCATCAGACCGACGAGCCACTGCAATCTTTAAATCCGGGAAGATTACACCTGGATTATCAACAGCGATCCGTTGATCATTCCAATCGGTTATCGTTCCCAGGAAGATATCGGCAAGTACCTGGGGCCCTAACTTTAGTTGTTTTGGGGCGTTGGGTATATTGTAGGTGACGGCAACAACTCCAAGTGTTAAGGGGACTTGGACCACTGTACCACCTTTTACCGCCTTAAGTTGATCATCTGTCATTGGACCATCAGTTGCTCCGAAATCTATCGTTTGCTCTGAAACTTGCTTGATTCCAGTCCCACTACCATTGCCCTGATAGTTAATTACAAGGCTTGGGTTGACCTTGCGATACGCCTCAATTTGTTGGTTCAAAAGTGGGTAAACGAAGGTGCTACCCGCCCCCGTTAGAGTCACCTGTTTGGCTCTTTCTTGACCTTCTGGTGTGCTCGGGTTCTGTGCTCCACATCCAACCATGGAAAGCGCCAAAATGCCTGTTAAAATGCCTCTTAGAAATTTAGTCTTTTTAACAAACATGAGATCTTCCCCCTATCAGATTCCTTTATCTTTACAGATTGTACCATAAATGTTCAACCTAAATTGACCTTAGTGTGTAAAGTCTGTGATATTTGGCTAAATTTAATGTATAAAGATTTATCAAAGCAAGGAGATCGCTGATGCTTGTAGAATGTAAGACCATAAGAAATATTAGTGAGGTGTCATGAGTGTTTAATGAAACGTTAGATCCATCCGACTCGTGCGGGTGTGGAGATACTGGCTATCTAACAACCCGAACGATCCCCGTTGACTTGGTCCATGGTGTGGGTCGCATAGCAAATGTCCCTATATACCACTGTCGTTCTGAAAATTGTCAAGAATTCACGCTCCCAGCCAGCGTAGCGCGCCGCCTCGACGATATTCAAGAAGACATGGAAAAGACCCAAGCAACAGAAGCTGCTTATAGCTGGATGGCCCACAGCGGGCAATCTCTTGACCCAGATCAACGAGCCAACGCTCAAACCAACTTACAGGCTTTTACCCTTCAGTTTAGCAGCCGTGAGTATGCAGATGCCCAAGTTGTGCTGATCATACCTGGTCAGGCAATCTTTCTTCACAGCACGCTTGAAGACTCCGAGTACTACCTACTTCGTTACGAAGAAGACAGGCACTCAGAAGAAACATGGTTTTCCTTCCTGAAATTTTACTATGAAGAACCAGAATTAATGTACGATGAGTTCATTGAATGGTCAGAAGACGGACATCTTAAAGAAATAGGACGCGTTACCCTTGAAGAGGTTGAGGATACGTTGACGGATGAGTTCGGCGAGTGGACGTAAGTTTGTTGGCCATACAGCGGAACACGTCCGGCATAAGGGAAGTGGCGGGAGTAGTGTTACCTACTCCCGCCACTTCCCTTAATACCTTTGGAAGGATTTTAAAATTATTGACTTTCCACTAATGTTGCGGACACGATATAACGGTACGGAAAATAACCTGGAGTATCGAAAGGGTAGCAGGTTGTCAGAGTAAGAACGGCATTGTCGGTCGGTACGATCACTGTTTTATCATCTTCGTCGACGATTCGCGTGCCCTTCACCTCATAGGTGAAGGTGCCTGCCGATGTTTTCACGACAATTAGGTATCCTATCTCTAGCTTACCTAGTTGTCTAAAGACCGTCTCACGATGGCCTGATAAAACGCAATTGTCTTCTTGCCCCGGAAGTACGCTTTGGAGAAAATGCCCTACACCCTTCTTCAACTCCTTCTCTTCTGTCCCCTGGAGGATGAGTAGTTCCAGGTTTAAAGATGGAATCGTCAAAGTCCCTATACTATCACCCTCTACAGGATATATTGGGTAAACAGCTTTAGCAGGCACGGGTAGATCTGGAGGAGGGACTGATTCGTCCGGGGCAGTGCTAGAATTTGGTAACTTGTTTGGCTCTATAGCACTAGAGGCAGGGATGGAATACCTACTGATCCTAAACACTGTCCAAGAGATGCATCCAATCCCCAAAACCATAAATACCAGGGATAGCACAGTAATCAAAGAACGCTTACTCCATGATCGTTTTATTTCAGACATAACACATGTCATTTCCTTTACCCTTGAGTTTATACACAGGTTGATCCATAAATTACACATCCTCATCTTCCGCTTAATATTCGACAACAAGGTGTGACAATCCTGCATCTACGAAAACTAAAAGGTAACTCCCTTTATAAAATAACATTATTGAATATATCCACAATATCCTCTAAGACAGCCTTACAAACGGCTGACCAATTAATGGCGTGAGTAGGTACACCTACTCACGCCATTTGATCTACTTATCTTTCTTGCCGCCACGATGTTTTCTTTTACCCTTATGGAGTACGTTATCGGCACCTCTCCAGAATCGCCCCTTTTCCTTTTCAGAACCACCCTCGCTCTGGGTTTCTTTACTTGGTACACCGGTGTTCGCTACTGCCTTGCTTCGAACGTCTTTATACCGTATTTCTGAGTTGCGTTCATCCTTGTGGCCGCCCGGTTTACCTGCGGCACTCTTGTAGGGGGGTACGATACTTCGTTCTGCTTTATACCCTGTAGCTCCGCTTGTTGCACGCTTGTAAGACGCTTTTGCGCTACTTGGTGCACCCTCCTGCACAGCTTTATCGACTGTTCGAGGATCCTTGTTGCCGCCCGCTTTGCCTGGCGCACCTTTATACGGTGCTTTTTCTACACTCCGTTCATCTCTATAGCGCCCCTCTTTACCCGGCATACTTTTGCCGGGTGCAGTACCTTCTCTCCGAGAATCCTTGTACCGTGACTCTTGGCCCTGTAGGGGTTTGTTCGGTGCTTCTATGCTTCGCGCGCCTTTATAGCGAGGTTCTTTACTTTGGGCGCCCTTCTCAGGTGTTGCGACACTTCGGTTGTCTTTGTTACGTCCTGGTTTAGCCCGTGCACCTTTATAGGAGGTTGGTGTTTCCTCGCTTCGTGCATCCTTATAGCGTGCCTCTTTAGGATTAACTGCCTTGCTCTTCATGCCTGACCGTCTTACTCGTCCCTTATTCATCTTTATCGGCTTACCTTCCTTATCTAACGAATCTGCTGCTGGAATAAGTTTTTTAGGTCTAATGAGACATTTAGGTCCATAGCCGATGAGATCCTCACGATGACCTAAACGTAAAGCTTCTTCCACTAACGCATAATTTCTAGGACTCCGATACTGGATTAAGGCTCTCTGCATAGCCTTCTCATGCATACTGCGCGGAATATACACTTCCTGCATGGTATGGGGATCTAAACCTGTATAATACATACAGGTGGACAGCGTTCCTGGTGTCGGGATAAAATCTTGGACTTGTTCTGGATTGACACCCATTTCGCGAACATATTCAGCCAATTGAATGGCTTCTTTCAGGGTGCTTCCAGGGTGTGACGACATTAAATAGGGAACAAGATATTGCTCTTTCCCCAGTTCTTCATTGGCCTGATGGAATTTCTGCACAAATTCTTCGTATACAGCTTTCCCAGGCTTGCCCATGAGATGCAGCACTTCATCACTGACATGTTCCGGAGCCACTTTCAATTGGCCACTAACATGGTGTTCACAAAGTTCACGAATAAACCCAGAATTTTTATTAGCTAAGACAGCATCATAGCGGATACCAGAACGGACGAACACTTTCTTGATTTTCGGTATACTACGCAGGCTGCGTAGTAGATCCATGTATTCGTCATTATCATTGGAAACTTGATCACACGGTTCAGGAAACAGGCACTGTTTATGTGAACAAGCGCCCCTAGTTAATTGTTCCTTGCATGCTGGCCCGCGGAAGTTAGCTGTAGGGCCCCCTACATCATGTATATATCCTTTAAACTGATCATTCCAAGTCATCTTTTCAGCTTCTCGGATAATCGACTCAGGACTACGGCTTTGAACAATACGACCCTGATGAAACGTTAACGCACAAAAAGAGCATGCTCCATAACATCCTCTGACGCTGGTAAGACTAAATTGAACTTCTTCAATAGCGGGAACTCCACCTCGATCTTTATAAACCGGATGATAGGTCCCCATGAAAGGCAGTGCATAGATAGCATCCATTTCTGGTTGTGACAAGGGAAGTGCCGGTTTGTTTTGCAAGACGCTCTTTCGGCCGTGGGCTTGAACCATAGCTTTCCCTCGGAAAGGGTCCTGCTGGTTATATTGCACCCAAAAAGCCTGAGCATACTTTTTCTTATCAGACGTAACGTCCTCAAAGCTCGATAGAACAAAGGCATTTTGGGGTACATTTTCCCCAGTTAAAGGTACCATGGTTCCTCTCACGTCCGTAATCTGATCAATCTGCTCCCCATTCTTCAGACGTTCAGCGACCTCCACAATCGCCTTTTCTCCCATACCAAAGACCAGCAAGTCAGCTTGACTATCGAGTAGAATGGAGCGCTTAACGTCATCACTCCAATAATCATAATGGGCAAAACGTCGCAAGGAAGCTTCGATTCCACCTATAATTACAGGAACACCCGGAAGCGCTTCCCGTACGCGATTAGAATAGGTGATGGTGGCATGGTCTGGACGAAGCCCGGTTTTTCCTCCCGGAGAATAGGCGTCCTTATGCCGCTTCTTTTTGGCGGCCGTATAGTGATTCACCATGGAATCCAAATTCCCTCCAGAAATCAAACAAGCCAAGCGTGGTTTCCCCATCGCTCGAAAATCTCGAAGTTCCTTCCAATCGGGCTGTGCTATGATCCCCACTCGGAAATCATGTTTTTCTAAGATGCGAGCAATAATAGCCACTCCAAAGCTTGGATGGTCTACATAGGCGTCACCGGTAATTAGGAGGAAATCTAATTCATCCCACCCACGCTCCTCCATATCCGATCGATTCATGGGCAAAAAATTTCGTATACGCATAGTCCACTAGCCTCACCTTTCTGTTAAAACACACCGTAAACAATTATGAGTCATAGAGAAAAGAGGGGCAACCCCTCTTTTACCGATAGTTGATAAACTGTAGATCAATGCCGAAATCTTCCTTACGAAGTAAGGTCATAACCGCTTGAAGGTCATCTTTGTTCTTCCCGGTCACTCGAATCTCTTCACCCTGTATGGAACTGCCTACTTTAATTTTATGATCTTTAAGAACTTTATTAATGAGCTTTGCCTTCTCCTGGGCAATCCCCTGTACCAATTTCACTTCCTGTTTAACCGTATCACCGGCAGCTGCTTGAGCCTTCCCGTACTCCAGAGCTCTTAAGGAAACGCCTCGCTTAACGAGTTTACTTTCTAAAATATCCACAACGTTTGTCAATTTGTAGTCGTCATCTGAGACTAAGATAATCTTTTCAACCTCAAGCTTAATAGAGGATTTACTATTCTTAAAATCGAATCGATTGGCGAGTTCTTTCTGTGCCTGCTGAACTGCATTATCAACCTCTGTCATATCTACCTTGGAAACAACATCAAATGAACAATCTTTAGCCATAATAAACGCTCCTTTATTGTTACACTATTATAGTGTTTTTAAAGTATCCTGATCTAAGATAATATTATTAACCACTTTATTGCCGTCCTGAAAACTTGGCAGTGGCTTGCCGTTTAACGTAGTCGTAAGGCCTGCTGCGTTGCCTATTTTGACCAATTCAATTTTGCTTGTACCATTGAGTTCTGTCGTTGTACCGGCTTTAAATAATTCCTGATTAGAAGCCTGTCCATCAATTGCGAAGCTAATCCAGCAATCTTTTGTGAAAGTCAGCTGTGCTGTTAAGCCCTCCTGTGTCGGGGCTACAACAGTCGCGGGGTCAGGAACTACCGCAGTACTCGGTGCTGGCGTTACTGGCTCTGCTTTCTGGGCACTTGGCAAAGCAGCCGGGGAATACGGTTCCTCTGCAATTTTTTCCCCAGACTGGCTCACCGCGATTGCAACGACCAAAACTAGGGCTAGAACCGCCGTACTCGCTATCAGCACTGGTCTAAACCAAAGAGGTCGACCTTTCACCACCGAAGTAGGAACAAGAACGGGGTTAGGCTCGGGCATGGCTGAAGCATTATAGAGTGCAATAATTTCATCTGGGTCGATGTCTAATTGTTTAGCATAGGTTCGTAAATACCCCTTGGCGTAAGTTGCTCCTGGAAGTACATCATAGTTTTCCTCTTCAAGTCCCTGAATATAACGAACACTGATTTTCGTAATTTCCTCAGTATCCGTAAAACTCCATTGCTTTGCTTCCCTTGCTGCCTGCAGCATTTGTCCCTCTCCTGCCATTAGTAAGACCCCCTTTTCTCCCATTAGCTCAAATCAAAGGCTGTAAAGCTTATGGGAATATCCTCAATGCGAATCACATCTTCCTCATGATGACGAATTTCTATAACAAAGTCAAAGTCAACTTCCAAACGTCCATCTCGTAGAAAAACATCTGGGTGTTCGATAATCTTAAGCGTTGGCATCTGTAATACTTCCTGTAATAACGACCAATGTTCAGCGTTACCCCTCGTTGTACTTGTAATGCCATCAATGAGGAAAATACTGTTCTCAGACTCATCGAGTAATAATTCAGTCCGTATTGTTTGTCGAATAATCGTTGAAGACAATAAAATCCAATGTTTATTAGCGTACACACACGCTGCAATAGCAGCTTCTGTTTTTCCAACCCGCGGCATGCCTCGTATCCCGATCACAAGATTTCCGCCTTCTAGTAAAGTATCCCCCAAAAAATCCACAAGAACCCCTAACTCTTCACGAACAAATCTATAAGTGGGGGGATTCATCTCAGACATATCCAATCGTTTGCCATGACGTAACGCAATCCTATCTAACAAAGTAGGAGGACGAAATGCCGTAACATTAATCGCCTCCACCTCTAAGAGTGCTGCATGTAACGCTCTTACTTTTGCCTCAGATTCAGCCTGTAATAGCAGACCCCTTCTGCTCTGACCGATTCCCGAGACAGACAAAATATTAAGTTCCAGCATCCCAATCAGTGTCGTCACTGCCCCGAGCAAGCCCGGTTTATTTTGCTGAATATCATACTCCAGATACAGCAGCTTCTCCGCTTGGATGGGCCACCTTGTTATCAAGATAGCATTCCAACTTCCTTAAAGCCTTCATAGGCTCTTCATAATTCAGATAAAATTCATACTCTGCGCTTGGTTCATTCGGATAGGCATACAGTTTATCATAGTACTCAATGAGTAGTCGCTCCGTAAAAACATCCAAGCAACCTGTTTCTAACAAGGACCGCAGTTCTTGAACTTTGACATGACCCAGAGTTTTAATCAATCTCTCCAGAGCCACTCCAATTTCATGAAGTGCATTGGGTACTGAGGTATACTCCTTCAACAAGCGTTGGACCCGATTTTCCATAGAGTCGCAATGAAGGACTTGTATTCCCTCTTGCATGGCCTTATAAAAATTGACGGGTAACGTCACCCTACCAATTCGTTTACTCTCACATTCTACAATCACATAAGGAAAATCGTTCAACAAGGCAAGTTCCTCAAATAATAGTCCTTCGAATTTTTTTTGGGACGGAGGATTACCTAGACCAATGGCCCCGAAGACTGAACCTCTATTATTAGCAAGTTTCTCAAGATCAATCGCTGGATATCCGTCGGCTCTTAACTGTCCCAACAGATCAGTTTTTCCAACCCCTGTATTTCCACGAAGGACCACCACTTGAACGGGAAGATTAGGTTGGAAATAATCAACAACCTCACTACGGTACGCTTTATATCCCCCTTGTAAACGGTATATAGGAATGCCCATCAATTCTACGACCGTTGCGAGAGACTTACTCCGCATGCCACCTCTCCAGCAAAAAAGTACCAGAGGACCTTTTTTTGAGAGTTCCCCAACTTTTTTTATCAATTGCGGAAGTTTTGGACTAATAATTTTCAAGCCCAGTTCACGCGCCAAGCTGGGGGTAGTTTGTGTATAAGTTGTCCCGACTTGAGCCCGTTCTACGTTATCAAACAGAGGAAGATTGATTGCCCCCGGGAGCGTTGCTTCAGCAAATTCCCCCTCTGAACGCACATCTACAAGAATTGGGTGATCCAAGTTTTTAAGTTCTTGGACAGTGATCTCCTTAATCATGCATAATTTCCTTCCACTATGGCAGTATTCTACCTATCTAATCATAAATGCTACAGTGAGATTATGCAACTAATGCGTCAGTTCATCGCTCCATTGACCAAATTTTAGTTCAAACTGGCCTCGTGTCATGAGAACTTCCCTTGGTTTAGAGCCCTCATATCCTCCGACAACCCCTTTCTCCTCGAGGAAGTCCATTAAGCGAGCTGCTCTCGTATACCCAATCCGTAAACGCCGTTGTAACAGCGAGACAGAAGCTGTCCCACCTTCAATGAAAAGCTGAGCAGATTGGTAAAAGAGTTCATCTTCCATATCTTCTGTTTTCGCTGCCTTCCCAAGCGCTATGTCTGGGATCTCCTGGTAGTCAGGTTTTGCCTGATTTTGTAAAAATTTAACCACATTTTCCACTTCTTTATCGCCCAAATAACAGCCTTGGACCCGTAGGGGTTTACTCGCGCCCATGGGATAATACAGCATATCTCCACGACCTAATAATTTTTCTGCGCCGTTCATATCTAAAATGGTCCTAGAATCCGTTTGAGACGAAACCCCAAAGGCAATTCTAGAAGGTATGTTGGCTTTAATAATGCCCGTGATAACGTCAACTGAAGGACGTTGCGTCGCAACAATTAGGTGGATTCCGGCGGCACGAGCCATTTGAGCCAAGCGGCATATGGCCTCCTCAACATCACCAGGGGCAACCATCATTAAATCAGCTAACTCATCAATGATCACAACGACATACGGTAACGGTGGATGATCCTCTTGTTTATCCTGAATTCGCAGAAAGTTGTAACGAACTATGTCTCGCACACCAGCTCCTGCAAACAGTTCGTAACGGGTCTCCATTTCAGTCACGATCCACTTTAAAGCACCTGCCGCCTTCTTCGGATCTGTTACGACGGGTGCAATCAGATGGGGAATCCCGTTATAGTTCGCCAATTCAACCCTTTTAGGATCCACCAACAAAAACTTCACTTCATCCGGTCGAGCCTTAAATAGAATACTGTTAATAATGGTATTGATACACACTGATTTACCGGAGCCTGTAGCCCCCGCGATCAATAGATGCGGCATTCTCGTCAAATCTGCGATCACCGGTGTTCCCGTAATATCTTTACCTAAACAAACCGTCAACTTGCTTGGCGACCCCTGATATTGGGGCGTCTCTAGGACTTCTCGAAAATGAACCATCGCTATTTCTTTATTCGGCACTTCAATGCCTACGACTGATTTCCCAGGAATGGGTGCTTCAATCCGAACATCAGCAGACGCTAAGCTTAGAGCAATATCGTCAGCTAGATTTGTGATCCTACTAACTTTTACACCCGGAGCAGGTTGTGCTTCATAGCGTGTTATTGCAGGGCCTTGAGTCACCTGTGTTACTTTGATTTTCACACCAAAACTGGCCAGCGTTTCTTCCAGAATTTTGACATTATCAGCTAAGTCCTTATTAAGTCTAGGATTTTTAATCTTTAAAGCTTGCCCTAATAACAAGACTTGTGGAAGCTCAAAATTTCCATTTTCCTTGGTCTGACGAGAAATGGGAGTACTGGTTACCTTGCCAGGTAGCATAATTTTATTTGATTGAACGCCTTCGCCTCCGAATGTCTTATCAAATCCCAGCTGTCCCTTCGGTGGGTCAGGTTCCACTTGAAGTTCATTTTGATCTTCAAGAGTTTTGATAACTAACGGTCGTTCCACAACATCAGGATCTAGAGCAAGTGTACGTCCCTTCGGCTGAGAATTCATTTTCTTGATGATTTTATCTTCTGCTTTTTGAGAAGCTTTGGAAGGTTCTTTGTCACCAGTGTTCTCTGCTGAACTCTTGAGGACGTACAAAAAATCGTGAATTTGGTGTTTCATCCATCGACCTGAGTATTTCACCGCTTGATTAACTTCCTGTAATCCACCAATTAAAGAGCGGTTTGTGATCAGTAGTGCCCCCATAAAAGCACCCATGATTAAAAGAACGTAACTCCCAGGAATACCGATGGTTGTTATTAACACCGCACTAACCCCTGCACCCACAACCCCACCGCCGTGTCCTAGCTTCCCTTCATTCATAATATCGGCCTTGGAAAATTCCTCAATGCCCGGTAACTGTAGATGCAGAAGCCCAAGGAAAACAAGCCATAGAAGGATTGCCCCCACGACTTTAGCTCCCAAGCGGGGAGTACGCTGGTTCATGTAGGCAATGCCCCAGGCACCCACCATAATAGGAATATAAACCCGTCCACCCCCAGCAAGATATGTTAGTAGAAGATTAATTTGTCCCCCGACCACGCCAGTCCTCTCAGAGTATAACGAGACTAGTCCTAAGCAAGCCATTCCCACCACAAAAACTCCAATGACTTCATTGCGTATGGTTGCTTTTAAGGTGCTTACTCTAGTATTCAACGTATTCCTCTTGCGGCGTTTTCTTATGTTCGCCACAAACAATCCCCCAAACTTAATTTATTAGTTACCCAGTATAAATTCAACGGAAGAGAACGTATTCCTTTTTTTATCGAGCTTATATCATCAAACTCATTTTAATCATAAAAAAAACGGCTTTCGCCGCTTTTTTTATGAGCACTCTATTTTGCTAAGCTATCTTTTATTAAGTTGTTAAGTTCCTTAAAGGCTTCTTTGACGCCACCGACTGCATGAATTAATCCTGCTTCAACAGCTTCTTGCCCTATAAGAACAGTTCCAATATCTTGGGCTAGTTCTCCAGTGCTAAACATGAAGTTTTCTAGATCCTTTTTACTGATATTCGAATGGGAATAGATAAATTGATCAATTCTAAGCTGCATCTTTTGTAGATAATCAAACTGTTGATGCCCATTAATCACCAAGCCGGTATACCGAATCGGGTGAATCGTCATGGTCCCAGTGGGGGCTATAAGGCTTTTTGTGCAACTGACTGCGATCGGAATCCCAATACTATGTCCTCCACCCAGTACTAAAGAAACAGATGGCTTACTTAAACTACACAACATTTCGGAAATCGCAAGTCCCGCCTCGACATCACCACCTGCGGTATTTAGTATGACTAAAATGCCTTTCACTTTGGGGTTTTGCTCAACGGCGAGCAATTGTGGAATAATATGTTCATATTTAGTGGTTTTGGAGACGGGAGGGAGAACTAGATGTCCTTCAATTTGTCCAATGATGGACAAACAATAAATTCGTTCCGTTACATCAGGAAGTTTTAACTGTCCAAATTCCTTTAAATTGGAGACAGGTGCTGGATTGTTCTCCTCAGGCGAACACGTTTCATCAGTAACCATGGATTAACCTCCTTATCAATATGCCAAGAACCTCATCTATACAATTCTCTTGTAGAATCTACAAGAAAACAGATAAACGGAGCTTCTCTTTTATTATGGAGGTTTAGAACGAAAATAATACAGAACAAACAATTGTCGCAAAACCATTAAGAGTGTCTTATGGAAGGTATTTACATTTAAGTAAAGAAATTAGTATCAAGACAATATTATTGAGAAGATAAATATTGAATATTAAAATGATAGCTTCCATGAAAGGGTGATCACATGAGCTACGAAGACGCATTCATGCTAAACAGTATCCTCCTTTTTCTGGTGCTCCTATTCTACCTCGTCAAGACAACCATTATTTCCCACCGTCTTCGCTGCTACGATTTGAGACGTTTGCTCATAATACCCGTCTTCGCAACCCAAGGTGAAAGCATTAACAACTTCTTAAAAGGCGAGATTGACTTGAAACCCAAGTTGCATAAATTAAAAAAGATTGTGTTTTCGCTACTAGCCCTATTGATTATTATGTCTGTCGCAGGATACAGCACCGTTAAGGCCAGTGCCAAAGCAAGTGCTAAGTCTGAAAGCGCGGAGGGTTTCGCAGAAAAATATTTAAGGGCGACAAGCCTTCAACAATGGAATGAATTATACACCTATTTGCATCCAGATACCCAAGCCAAATATATGAAAGAACGCTTTATAGCAGATCGCAAACAATATGGCTCCCAGTTCACAACGTCAATCAAGGATTACAAGGCGGAGCCTGCTATTAAGGTCAGCACCTGGGTTGACTCGAAAGGAACTGGAATTGAGTACAAAGACGTTATGGTGGTACCCATTGCCTATAACTTTAAGGACGGAACGGCTGTCACAATTACTGTACACATAGCAAAGGCTCCCGATGGAACTTGGCGGTGGTTTTGGTCCCCTGCTGACGCTCAACTGATCGAACAGGGTCAAGTAGGTAAGCTTGGGCAATTTGAGTTTAAAGGGTTGTCTGTTGAGAGTGTAAAAGAAGAACCGACACCCGCTAAAACCATCTCCGACACCACCAGTCGCTTCGTGACTGTAAAACTCGGAGTCACGAACAAGAGGAAATCTCTAGCACAACTAAGGGATTTCGAATTCAGATTAACTGATCTAGATAAAGAAATGATCTATGATTTAAATTCTGATGTTTCTAGTAGTCTTAATATTGACGCTCAGAACCCCCCCGTTTATCTGTACTCTGATTTGGCTCCCAATCTGGAGAGCGAGCTAACTTTAATTTTTGAAGCGCCTGCGGAAGCTAATTAC
>Ga0209386_1000038_pt1 | contig 72111 bp, 65 predicted proteins | sample NGEPertwo_FD_184510 | JGI IMG/M metagenome (GOLD analysis project Ga0209386, IMG submission 184510) | Arctic peat soil microbial communities from the Barrow Environmental Observatory site, Barrow, Alaska, USA - NGEE Permafrost154B-two... | ecosystem: Environmental > Terrestrial > Soil > Wetlands...
AATTAAATCCATAGCAACCATTCAAATCAATGAATTCAGGCATCACTTCAGATTATTATAGAACCGGTATTTATACTGAATCATTCAAAGACAAAATTGAGATAATCAGGATCCGGTGTCAAGACGCACGGCCGTGCGTCTCGGCGAACATCACACTGTAGGGAATGGTATAGAAGACGCGGCGGTGCATCGTTGCGAAATCGTTCTGTAATTGCGGCGAAGACGCACAGCCGTGCGTCTCTACAAAAAAACACCGTGTGTCTCTACGGAAGGAACAAACGGATTCTGCAGTTTTTCTTAAAGGTATTTTTTGATGATCCCTGCTAAATCAGTATAACTGATGATTCCGTTGTAACTCCACACCTTTTTCCCCTCTTTAAAAAGTACAAACCCAGGTATCGTCTGCACCTGGTAAGCTTTAGTAATTACCTTATTGTTCTCGACATCGACCTTCTCAACCCAGGCTTTTCCTTTAAAATCTGAGGATACCTTATCGATAACCGGACTCATTGCTTTACAGGGAGCACACCATACGGCATGAAAATCGACGAGAACCAGTTTATTGTCCTTTAACAACTGACCAAAACTCTGTTCAGTGTAAGTTTTACTGGTGCTGGCAACTACCGCACTGCTCTCTTCAAGCGGATATCCCTGCCGGGTCCAGGTCATGATGCCCTGCCGAAGAGTGTATAATTTTTTAAAACCCATCCGACTCATGTAAGAAGCTGCAGCATCGCTCCGGCTTCCCGACAGACAGTAAACCAGAATGGTTTTATCCTTTTGCAGCAGTTGCACCTTCGGAACAAAATCGGGATCGGCAATATTAATGGCCGTTGAACCGGCAATATGTCCGCGTGAATATTCCTGAGGAGTCCTCACATCAAGCAGAATAGCATCTCCGACAGCAATCAGTTCCTTGAATTTGACAGCATCCACATTTTGTACCGTCTGTGCTTTCATCTCAATTAGTAACGAAACCAAAAGAATGAATGTTAAAAACAATTGTTTCATATCTATAAATCTATATACATTAATGTAAAGCATGCGAAGGTAAAAAAAGTTCACACTTACGGATGGAAAATCGTTTTATTTTTCAGGCAATGACGTTTAATTCACATTTTTAGATTCAATTCCATACTGCCCCCTACATCCCCCGTAGGGGGACTTTACGTCCTGCAAGTTCTGAAAATATGCTCTTTCAAAGAACCAATCACAGAACTTCAGTCGCCGGTACTCCCTTCCCTCATTGGGGAAGCCCGTCTGGCAGACAAATATCCCAGAGGGATAAAATGTTTATAGAAAATGGATCATACAAGCGTATATTCAACCCTGTTCAGGGTTGAACTACTTTCCAATCATCATTTTCTATAAACAGATGACCTCTCTAAGGTCGCTCGAGCCTTTTACTAGTTTTTCAGCAGACCCTAATTCTCCACAACAATCAGAAGTGATCCATGAACAGTCCGATTTTCGGAATATATTCGGTATAAAAGAAAAGAGGGAAATCTGATCAGTTTCAGATTTCCCTCTTTTAAAATTATCGACCACGAATCCCCTCTTTACAATGAAGAAATCGCTTCGTTCAGGCTTGATTCAACCTGATGATTTCTTTGTTCCTGAATCGCCCTAAAACTCAATATCGTACAAGCCTTCGGCATCAATTTCAAATTGTTTAACACCAATATTGGTCATGGGGTGTGCAATTAACTGATGCAGTAATTCGGAACCAATAGTTGCAGAATGAGAACCGGCCATGCTGACACGGTATATCTGATCGACAGTTTTAAAACTGGCTGCCAGCACCTTTCCCTGCAGTCCGTACTCAATAATATTCTGCACAATATCGCTCACCACTTCAATCCCGTGAGAAGAGATATTATCCAAACGGCTGACGTAAGGAGCAACAAAATCGGCACCGGCCTTCATGGCCACCAATGCTTGTTGCTGCGTGAAAATTGCAGTTGCGGTTACATTCACCCCAGCATCCTTCAGGATTCGCATAGCCCGGTAACCGTTAAGAGTCACTGGGATTTTGGCATAAAAATTATCGCCGAAATCGAAATAACTGCGGTATTTTTTTGCTTCACGCACCATATCGTCCGATTCAGCGGAAATCATTTGCACGTGTACCATACCATTTCCAACTATTTCCTGAACACCTTCAATCGCAACTGAAAGTTTGTTTCCTGCGTGATTTAAAATTGTTGGATTGGTTGTTACTCCCTCTAAAGGGAAAAAAGAATACAGCTCCCTGAGTTCGTCCAGGTCGGCTGTGTCTGCCATGTATATCATTATTTTAATATATAAATTCCGGTCTGCTCCTAAATAGCGGAGCATTTGGAAATTGTTTAATAATCATGTTGTACAGAGAAATCAAAACACCTTTCCGTTTCATTTTCAACCAGTCTGAATAAGGGTTTATTTCTGTTTACCTCTCATTCCGAAACCCCTGCAAACTCATTTTTTTCTAAATCTTTTTCTTAACCTATCCTGAACATGTTCCTTTTCATTGAAGTTGACTTCCTCTCCCAGTAAATAACCATAGGGTTTAAGCGAGTCAATATTATCGCAAACAACCTTTGCCATGCCAGTGAGAGGCAAACAAAGCACCATTCCGGGAATGCCCCAGATAAGCGAACTGGCTATCAACACAACAATTGCGGTTAAAGGATTAATGCTTACGCTGCTTCCAACCACGAATGGAGTGATAAAATTGTTATCCAGAAACTGCACAAAAAAGCAAACCGCTGCAACTCCAAAGGTATACATCATCTCATCCCTAACCAGAAATGCCATAAAAATGGGCAAAATACTGCCTATCATTACTCCAATGTAAGGAATAACATTCAACAAGGAAGCGAGTACGCCAAACAGTATGGCATGAGGTAAACCTAAAAGCAGAAAACCTGTTGAATTCAGAACCGAAAGAATAACCACATCGAGAAAAATGCCCACCAGGTATTTCTGCGAAACACGGGAAACTTTTCGGACCACCATTAGGGTATGTTCATTTTTATCTTCTTCGGTAATCAGCCTGACAAACTCCTTGAATTTATGCTGATAAAGGGTCAGAAAAAAAATGTATATCGGGATTAATGCAAAACTGGCCAGAAATGTAGTCGTTGCCGAGAAAATTCCGAGGATCAGCACTCCTCCGGTACTCGCATTTTCCTTGATTTTAGTAGTAATCCAAATTTGCTGCTCCTTATTACTGATGTGAAATGTATCACTGATAATCTGTTGAAAACCATCCAGTTTGGAGGTGATTGTTTTTTCGAGTACAGGCCAGTCGTTAACGAAACTGGTAACCTGTGAATAAAAAAAGTATAGTAAGGCAACGAATATAGCCAAAGCCAGAATAATACTGATCAGGATTGCCAAAACTTTAGGGAAATGCCAGCGTTCCAGCCTTCCGGACACAGGCATCAGCAGAAAGCTAAAGAAAACAGCAATCGTAAATGGAAGCAGTATATTTTTGGCCAGAATCAGGAAAGCAATAACCAGGGCAATCAGTAAAAGTTTCACCAATGCCTTGAAATAAAAAGGTTGCTCAGAAACAATCATCGTATATTGGTTTTTGATTGACAATTCAGGTCACAAAATTATGCGTTTTATTGGGGAAGCAATCAAGCTAAAGCGAAAAATATTTCAATAGTGCATTAATTGTTAGGTATTAACGTACAAATTCAAAATTTTCATTCGAACAATACAACGATTCATTCCAATTGACACATCAGGTTCAGTCCCATTAACAATTCGACCAAACAACTATAGCCGTAAAAATCAGCTCATTTGAATTGAAAAAATTCCACTAAATGCTCTATTGAAAGTGATTGAATTATTTTTAAAGTTCACTTCATTCCTAAAAGGAGGGTGGATTCTGCTTTTAGGTTTCCATGTTAAATTTCAGCTATCCGATACAGAAAAACAGTATGTAAAAATCAAGCCTGAAAATATAGTTATACTTTTGTAACCATTACAAAAAAATAACAATACAGATGACACAACCCATTATAGATACAATTGCAGAAAATCTCATAGCCATACATCCTTTATTGTATAAAAGTATATCAAAACCAGTGCGCTCCAAAACCTCAGTAACACCGGGTGGAATGTTTGTAATGGGAAGTCTGAAAAGACATGGAATTCTGTCGATGTCCGACATAGGCAAGTGCCTGTCGATGCCCAAACCACACATCACTGTTATTGTTGACAAACTGATTGATTCAGGTTATGTGGAACGGCAAAACGATCCGAAAGATCGCAGAATCATCAATATTGTTCTGACAAAAAAAGGTTTTCGCGATTTCGAAAAGCTGAAACTGGCAGCTACTGAAACGTTGAAAAGCAAACTGTTGCTGCTCACAGAAGAGGAACTTGACACTCTTTCCGTAGCTTCAAAACAGGTCAAAGAAATCCTCAATTCTATACTTTCGAAAATACAGGAATAGCCTGGCCCGTTTTTCAATGAATTATTTTCAATTCACGTAGTTCGATTCAGAATAAGGCTATTTATTTCAGAAATAAGCCGAAACAAAACCACTTGTACATTTTATAAAAAATTAGATAAACAGAAAATTTCATGGAAAACAAACAGGTAAAAAAAGAGAAGAACAGAAAGGTATATATTCCTTTGGTATTGGTTATTTTATTGGTACTTGGCGGTGGTATCAGATGGTATATTGATTACTCAAAATATATCAAGACCGACGATGCTCATGTAGATGCAGATATCGTAGGAGTCAGTCCGAAAATATTGGGACGTATCATCCAGCTGTTCGTTGATGAGGGTGATTCCGTTCAACCAGGTGAACTGATTGCAGTACTCGACAGTACCGATCTTCTTGCCCAGAAACAACAGGCCATTTCTGGCAAAATGCTTGCTGAAGCTTCTGTTTTTCAGGCGCAGGCAAAATATCAATTTGACCTTGAAAACAACAAAGTGCTTGAAATAGCCTTGAGTAAAGCTCAGGAAGATTTTGACCGGACGAAAAGCCAGTTTGAAGGTTCTGTGATTACCAAAGAGCAATTTGATCACGCTTCGAAAACACTGGAAACTGCTCACGCAGAGCTCAACGCAGCCCGGTCGATGATCAACGTTTCGAAAGCACAGATTCAAAGTGCTGAAGCCGCTGTTGAGAGTGCCGGGGCGCAAATCAATACCATCAGCACGCAATTGAAAAACACCATGCTTTTTGCTCCTTGCTCCGGAATAGTTGGGAAACGTTGGTTGTTGCCAGGCGATATTGCACAACCCGGACAATCTGTATTTTCCATTGTAGACGACCGTAAACTTTGGGTAAGCGTTTTTCTGGAAGAAACAAAACTTGAAAACATCAAACCCGGACAACCAGCCATTTTTACGGTTGACACGTATCCTAATGTCACTTTCACAGGGAAAATATTCACAATCGGATCGAACACGGCATCTCAATTTTCGCTTATTCCTGCCAGCAACGCTTCAGGAAACTTTACTAAAGTAACTCAACGTGTTCAGCTAAAAATCTCTATCGACGGGATGCTGGATGGTAAAAAGTTATCAGACTATCCTATCATATCCGGAATGTCGGCAATTGTTAAAATTATCAGGCAGTAATGCGAAAACTTACACCAACACACCGACTTCGTGCTAAGTTGCGAAACCGCGATTCAGCTTATCATCCACGAAATGTAAACTACAAGTGGTTTTTGTTGGCAAACATTATGCTTGGTACATTTATGGCTGTGCTCGACTCAACCATTGTGAATGTTGGCTTGCCGAAGATCATGGCTACATTTGGGGTGGGGATTGATAAAATTGAATGGGTTATAACTGCATACATGCTCTCGATGGCCGTAATGCTTCCCACATCAGGCTGGCTGGCCGACAAATTTGGTTATAAACGGCTTTATTTCATTGGACTGCTTCTATTCACCGTGGGTTCAATGCTTTGCGGAATGTCGAACGACGAGAATACATTAATCCTTTCCCGAATCATTCAGGGATTGGGAGCAGGAATGATTCAGCCATTGGGGATGGCCATTATTACGCGCGAATTTCCACCACACCAGCGCGGCGTTGCCATTGGATTCTGGGCCATTTCTGCAGCTGCATCGGTTTCATTCGGGCCGATGATTGGAGGTTACCTCGTCGACAACTTCAACTGGCAGCTTATTTTCGATGTTAACATTCCTTTCGGAATTGCAGCCATGGTATTTACCATCCTGATTCAACGGGAATTTATTAACCCGAGAGCCGGCAAATTTGATCTGATAGGTTTTTTATCAGTAATCATTTGTGTTCCCATACTTCTTTTTGCCTTATCGGAAGGAAGTGCACAAACGAATTCTGCCGGTTGGCATGCACCTTACGTTTTAATTTGCTTTGCCATTTCGATTATTTCCGGTACAATTTTCATTACGCAGGAACTGACAACAGATAACCCGCTCATCGATTTAAAGCTACTGGGGAATTACAACTTTGGAATGGGAAACATCGTGATGATGATTTTCAGCATGGGCATGTTTGGAAGTACTTTTCTGTTGCCGCTCTATTTGCAAAACACGATGGGATACACCGCCCTGCAGGCGGGGGCAGTCTTTTTACCGGTTGGGATCATTCAGGGAATGATGTCGCCAATTGCCGGGAAATTTGCTGATAAATATAGTGCGAAAGCCCCGATGATCATAGGTGTGTTTGCGCTGGCATTAAGTTTTATCCTTAATTCGAAGCTTACCTATTTGTCTGAACATAATTTCATCATGCTTTCGCTTTATCTCCGGGGATTCGGAATGGGTATTATATATACCCCGTTAAGCGCGTTATCACTTCTCACCATGCCACGTGATAAAATGGCACAGGCATCAGGAATTACCAATACCATCCGGCAAATTGGTGGTAGTCTGGGTGTTGCTATGTTCACTACATTGCTCACCACACGGATAACCTATCATACACAACAATATGGTGCAGCCATTCAGTCCGGCTCACAGGAATTCAGAAATACGGCCACTAATCTTGCCTATTTTGCACAGCAACATATGGGCGGAAACATGGCAACAGCCGTCCAGCAGAGTAAATACATGCTTCTGTCTCATGTGAGCAAACAGGCTTACATTCAGGGCATCGACGACGATTTCTGGATAGCAGCCATGATCACCCTGATGGCTATTATTCCGGTTATAATCATGAGGGTTGGAACTAAAAAATCACATGTAAAAGCTTAGCAAAATGATATTCAATCTAAAAAAATCCAGTTTATTCATTGTTTCTGTTGCCGGACTGCTGTCTGCCGGAACAGCTAAAGGACAACTATCAGTCAGCGATTCGCTGTCCTTAAAATCAATCATCAGTGAAGTTGTTCAAAACCATCCGGCAGTAAAAAAGGCCGAAGAAAATCTCAATATCTCGGATGCCAAAATTGGCATTGCCAAATCAGCAAATCTGCCAAACGTTGATTTCTCCACTTCCTATTCACGAATAGGGCCAATTGATGAAATCTCCTTACCGGGTCTTGGTTCTTTCAGTTTGATGCCACACGATAATTATTCGGCTGGAATAAACGCGAACCAGATACTTTACGATTTCGGCAAAACCGAAAAAAATATTTTGCTTGAAAAACAAGGCAAGGAATTATCAACCCAATCGATTGAGCAGGTTAAGCAAAAACTTTCGCAAGCTGCAATCGGGAACTATTTCTCATTGGTTTACCTACAGGAAGCAGTTAAAATCAAAGAAGAACAACTCAACACGCTGAATGAACACCTCCGTTACATTCAAAAGAAAGTAGAGACAGGTTCTGCCACTCAATATGAAATTCTGATCACTCAGGTGAAAATTTCAACCATCGAAAATCAGAAAACCGATCTGCAGACAGCTCTTCAGGTACAGGTCTGTCAACTCAATTCGTTACTCGGCAAACCGGAGTCAACTTCAGAACAAGTAAAAAATGAACTGAACATCGGTCTCCCTGATTTGCAAAACGATTCGTTGATTTCAGCCGCCATTCAAAACCGCGATGAGATGAAACTGGCGCGTCAAAAAGCGAAATTAGCTGATTTGAGATACAAGCTCACCAATTCACAAAACAATCCGGTATTCAACGCTTTTTTGTCGGGTGGTGTCAAAAACGGATACATTCCCTATATGAACGACCCCAAGGCAAATTTTGTAGCCGGAATTGGTCTGAAGATTCCGGTTTTCGATGGTAAACGCAAAGAGTTCAACCTGGTTCAATCTCAATCAGCTATTCAGGTTAACTTTCAGGAGACTGAAATATTACGACGGGGCATTGTGGAGGATGTGGTAGAAGCAGAGGCAAATGTAAAAGCCTCGCAGAAAAAAATAGATCAGTCGGAACTGCAACTCCGGCAGGCCATGCAGGCCTATTCACTGGCAAAGGTGCGGTTTGAATCAGGAGTAATAACCAATCTCGAATTGATTGAAGGTTCAACTGCGGTTTCGGAAAGCCGGCTAACGGTTCTCAAATCCAGAATTGATTATACAGTCAATATCTATAAATTGAAATCAGCCATTGGAGAAAGATTGTATTAATCGTTTCGACTTTCTGGTTCTATACCCGAAAACTCCTGAACTCTAATCATGAAACATGATAATGTAAATACGGAAATTGAGAACATAAAAAATCACACCAATCCATTAAAAAACACGAGCCCCCGCTATCCTTTCCGGATCACGAGGGCTTGTTTCATTTATTCACTCCTGTATTTGAATGAACTGATCGGATGAACTCCTGTCATCCGATCAGTCGCTTTTAACTTCTGACTTCTGGCTATTTCCTTTTTTGCCTTGACTTACACTCCCAATTTATTCCTTCTGATCTGTTCGGCACTGGTGAAATTGTTTTTCACCACATGGCCTTTCAGCGGAACAATTTTTTCGTGAATGGCATCAATCATCCATTCAGCACAGGGGAAGAATGAATCTTCAAGCTCGTAGGCCGGGGTAATCCAGTTGCGCGAACCAACCACTACCGGTGGAGCGTCCAAATCATCAAAGGCCAGTTCCGAAATGGTTTGCGCCATTTCTTTCATGAAAGAACCACGCGATGAAGCATCACCCGAAATCACAATTCGTCCGGTCTTTTTCACCGAAGCCAGCACCGGTTCGTAGTTAAACGGACTCAAACTGCGGGCATCGATCACCTCAGCCGACATGCCGTATTTTTCCTGAAGAATGTCAGCAGCTTCCAGCGCACGGTACAAAGTAGCACCGATAGTCAGGATAGTCACATCTTTTCCTTCACGTTTAATGTCCGGTTCGCCAATCGCAATTTCGTAATAACCTTCAGGAACACCACCTTTATGGAACTGTTCGCCCATGTCGTACAAACGCTGACTTTCGAAAAAGATCACCGGATCAGTTCCCTGTAAAGCTGCATTCATCAATCCTTTGGCATCGTATGGAGTAGCTGGGAAAACAACTTTCAGACCTGGAATCTGGGCAGTCAAAGCTGTCCAGTCCTGAGAGTGCTGAGCACCATATTTAGAACCTACGGAAACACGCAAAACTACTGGCATTTTGATCACGTTTCCGCTCATAGCCTGCCATTTTGGAAGTTGGTTGAATACCTCATCTCCGCAACGACCCAAAAAGTCACAATACATGATTTCAGGAATCACACGACCGCCACACATGGCGTAACCAATAGATGTTCCAACAATTGAAGCTTCAGCAATCGGCGAGTTAAACAAGCGGTGATAAGGAAGAGCTTCTGTCAGACCGCGGTAAACGGCAAATGCACCACCCCAGTCGCGGTTTTCTTCTCCATAGGCAATCAGGGTTGAATCTTTGTAGAAGCGATCCGAAATAGCTTCGAAAAGAGCATCACGATAGGCATACATTTTTATTTTTGAGTGAGCTTTCCCATTCTCGTCGAATGCAAAACGTTCTTTTTTAGCGAGTTGCTTCACACGTGGATTCTCAGCCAAAGGGTGATTGACTTCCGGAGTTCGGTCCTTTTCCATACTGTCAACAGACTCGTTACTAAATATCATCTCGCCAATCAGGTTCGGATATTTAGCCATGTCCATGCGTGGAGAAATATCATAATCGATGGCCAGTTTCAGGCTCGATTCCATCAGGCTAATGATGTCACCTTTAATTTCTGTCAGCTGTTTTTCGGTAGCAACTTTAGATTTTACCAGCTCGCGGCCAAACCACGCAATCGAATCCTGAGCTTCCCAGGCTTCTACTTCCTCTTTCGAACGATACGACGATGCATCCGAAGGTGAATGTCCGCTGTAACGGTAAGTCAGCACATCAAGTAAAACAGGTCCGCGTTTTTCTTCCAGTATTTTGCGTTTGCGTTTGTAAGCGTCAATTACGGCCAGTGGATTATATCCGTCAACACGTTCGGCGTGAAGCTGATCTTCATTCAACCCGGCGCCAATACGTGCGGCAATGTTGTATCCTGCAGTTTCGCCACAGGTCTGTCCGCCCATCCCGTATTGGTTGTTCATGATGTTAATGATCAGTGGAAGTCCACCTTTCATATCGCCTTCCCACAATTCGTTGAACTGATCCATGGTGGCGAAAGTCAGACCTTCCCAAACCGGACCGCATGCCATTGAAGCATCGCCAATGTTTGCAACTACGATACCTTTCTTTCGGTTCACTTTTTTAAAAAGTGCTGCACCAACGGCAATATCACCAGAACCACCTACGATGGCATTGTTCGGATACACTCCAAAAGGAGTAAAGAATGCGTGCATCGAACCACCCAAACCTTTGTTAAAACCAGTTTCACGGGCAAATATTTCGGCCAGTGTTCCATAAATCAGAAATTTAATAGCCAATTCTGTTACTGTTCCTGAATGTCCTTTTTTAACCGGGGCAAAAGTGATTCCGTCGAAATGACTTTCCATCACCTGCATCAGTTGTTTGTCACTCAGCTTATCGATGGCAGATAATCCTTTAGCCAGAATTTCGCCGTGCGAACGATGCGAGCCGAAGATAAAATCATCAACACCCAACGTATAAGCCATTCCAACAGCGGCAGCCTCCTGTCCAATCGACAAGTGAGCAGGTCCCGGATGATTGTATGCAATACCGTTGTAATCGCCACGAATCTTAATCAGGTTTAGCATGGTTTCAAACTCGCGGATCACCGACATATCGCGGTAAATACGCATAAAATCTTCATTGCTGAAATTGGCCTTTTCTTCTTCAACTGTTTTGTTGTACTGGTTTACAGGAATCGGCTGAAATGTTATTTCACCAGCTTTCCGTACTACTGACGGATCAATAAATTGTGATTTTGGCATCGTTTATATATTTTAATTTGTTTTGTTCTTGAATTATTACGAGTTGCGAGATTCGGGTTGCGAGTTAAAACACGGAACTCGAAACACATAACCCGCAACGTTTAAAACTGAAAGATTGTTTCCCTGATAATCTCACTCACTGTAGGGTGTGGAAAAACGATTTCTTCCACATCCTGAACGCGCAATTGCGCTTCGATGATGGCACAGGCTCCCCAAATCATTTCGGAACAAGCTCCACCCACCATGTGGATTCCCAGAATTTCCCGGTATTTTTTGCCCACAATCACTTTGCAGAAACCATCCTTGCCTTCATTTTCAGCAACAAATCGTCCGGCATAAGCCATTGGTAATAGTTTAACTTCCACTTCGATGCCTTTTTCTTTGGCTGCCGATTCGGTCAACCCCACTCCGGCAATCTCCGGATGAGTGTAAACTACCCCTGGAATAGCATCATATCGCATCACATCTTTGCGACCCAACATATGGTTCACAGCCACTTCACCTTCGCGACTGGCGGTGTGTGCCAGCAATGAGAATCCGGTAATGTCACCGGCTGCGTATACATTCGGTACATTGGTTCTGCAATTCTGATCTATTTTTACTCCACGAGGAGTAAATTCAACCCCGATGTTTTCCAGACCGATTCCAGCCACATTGGCTTTACGACCAACTGAAAGTAAAACCTGTTCTCCGGAAATTTTCATTTCCTTACCGTCTTTTTCGAACACTACTTCTTTGCCGTTGAGTTTGGTTACCCGTGCTTTCAGGTGAAATTCAACACCTTTTTTGATGAACTCTTTGCGAACAAAAGCAGCAATTTCTTCGTCCACTCCTGTTAAAATCTCCGGAAGCATTTCGATAACCGTTACTTTAGTTCCCATCGCGTTGAAGAAATCGGCAAATTCAGTCCCGATCACTCCTCCTCCGATAATCACCAAACTTTCAGGTTTTTCTTTTAACTGAAGAATTTCGCGGTTAGTTAAAATCTGTGAGGCATCCAGTCCCGGAATAGGAGGAACAGCAGCTTCCGATCCGGAGCAAACCAATAACCGGTTAGCCTGATATTCGAGACCATCGGCTTCAATAGTGATTACTTCGCCACGTTTTTCCCTGATGATAGCTTTCGCCATGACCACATCGGCTTTGGCATGTTTCATTTTGGCACCAATTCCGGCAACCAATTTGCGAACCACCTTGTCTTTGCGACCCATAATCTTTTTAAAATCAATGGAAATATTTTCCACATTGATTCCGTATTTGCCGGCTTCCTCAGCAGATTCGAGCACCTTGGCCGAATTCAGAAGCGTTTTGGTCGGGATGCAACCTTCGTTCAGGCAAACACCACCCAGTGAACGCATGTCGAAAATCAGCACGTTGAGTCCCTTTGCTCCGGCACGTTCCGCGGCTACATATCCCGCCGGACCTCCACCAAGAATTGCTAAATCGTATATTTTATTCATTGTATAAATTTAAGCCCCTCCAACCTCCCCAAGGGGAGGCTTTTTGTTTCCTGAAATACACAACAATTGTGAATATGAAGAAAACCTTTGGATATTGGGTATTGAATATTCAATATTTGTTTCTGTTTTAAAAAGCCTTTACGACCGAGTTCTCCCCCTTTGGGGGAGTTAGAGGGGGCTAGATTGTCAGGTTTTCAATCTGTTCTTTAATCTCTCTCAGAAACAGCGTTGCTTCTCCTCCATCCAATGCCTGGTGATCGTAAGTTAATGAAAGGCCAATCATCGGAACAAATCCGTACACGCCGTCACCCAGGTCTTTCGGACGGGGAACAATGGTACAAACTCCCAGAATAGCCGTTTGAGGAATATTAATCACCGGGGTAAACATTTCAACACCATAGTTCCCCAGGTTCGAAATGGTGAACGAAGCAGCCTCCGGAGCCAACAGCTCGGGATTCACATTGCCTTTTCGGCATTGTCCGGCGATAGCCTGCAGTTGGGCTGAAAGTCCTTCGAGCGAAAGATCATCGGCATTTTTAATTGCAGGAACCATCAGTCCCCGTTCGGTATCAACGGCCAAACCAAGATGAACTTTCTTGAACCAGCGCATGCTGTCGCCAATAAAATGGCTATTAACCTGAGGATATTTTTTCAGGGCTTTTATTACTGCGAAACAAACCAGATCGTTGATGGTGACATTCTGTGAAATTGTTCCGGAATCTAAAGCCTTTTTGAATTTTTTACGCAATGCCATGATTTTTCGTGCATCGGCGCTCATATGGTGAGTTAACTGAGCCGAATTTTGCAGCGAAGTGTGCATGGCTTTAGCGATCATCTTGCGCATGTTGGTGAGTTTTTTCACTTCAAAATCATCACCGTAAACCGGATTGTATGAAATCAGATCTTGGGCTGTGGCTTTTCCTCCCAAACCAGTTGCCGTTTCGCCAGCTTTCAAACCTTCCGCTTTGGCTTTTTCCTGAGCCAGCGGAGTCAATTTTGGCATCACCTGAGCAGCAGCTTCAATATCACGTTCAATGATACGACCTTCCGGTCCACTTCCCTGTAGTTGTTGGTAAGCAATGCCCATTTTTTCAGCAGCATTTTTTGCACGAGGTGATATTTTTAATTTTCCTGAAGGTTCAGCAACCATTTTTACTTCAGGAGAAACAACTTTAGCTTCGGATTGCATTTCTGTAGCAGCGACTTCAGGAGTAAGCACTGCTGAAACCTCACCACCCGGACGAAATTCATCAACAGACTCACCGGCATTTCCGATAACGGCAACATTTACCAAAACCGGAACTTCGTCGCCTTCATCAAAAAACACATCGAGCAGAATACCGTCTGCCTTGGCATCTTCCTCAAACGATGCCTTGTCTGTTTCATACGAAAAAAGGATATCGCCTGTTTTCACCGTGTCACCCTTTTTCTTAACCCATTCACCTAAAATACAGGTTTCAACCGATTGCCCCTGACGAGGCATTAATACTGGAATTGCCATATCTGATTTTATTTTAACAAATAATTCGACTTGTAAACACAACTACATGAAACGACATTACACAAAATGCTAATAAACCAACAGTTAATGCAATATAACTTCACGCATCAAAGCTATATTATTCTACTTGTAAATACAAGTAGAATTTTAAAATTTAGATTATTTTATTACTTTTGACTCAAAATCATCCAATTCATGTCCGAAGAAAATAAGATACCTCAACACAAAAAAATCTACGAAATTATCCGCAAGCACATTCTTTCAGGTGTTTACAAAGAAGGCAGTCTTTTGCCCTCTGAAAACGAATTGTGTGCAGTACACAACATAACCCGCCCAACGGTTCGCCATGCACTGGAAGCCCTGGTCGCAGAAGGATTTATCTCAAAAAAACAGGGCAAAGGAAGTATCGTCCGGAAACCACCTCAGGACATCGGTATTCTCAGCATTTCAGGAACAGCATCAGCAATCGGAAATCAGTACCTGCAGACTCAAATTCTGCAAAAACCGCAGATCAAACCGTGGCCGGAACACTTCCCCTTTGATTTAACCGACATTGAGCGGGAATCAGGCTGCATTTATATGGAAAGGCTTCGTCTGGTTAACGAGCAACCTGTATTTTACGACATCAACCATATTCCCAATATCAATCTTCCCCGGTTTTCGAGCCGCTCCTTTGAAAATAAATCGCTGTTCGAAATTCTTCGGACACAATATCAAATTGAAGTGAAGGGTGGAGAACAAAAATTAAAAGCAATAAAAGCTGACAAACTTATCGCGCAGTTACTGAACTTACCGGTAGGCGAACCCGTTTTAAGTATTGAACGAAAACTGATTACCAACCGGGAAGGATTTCACATCTACTCAACCATTTGGTTTAATTCAGCCAAACATTCCATCTTTGGGACGTTCTGAGAACAAGTTGAAATTCAATTTAAACTTTAAACAATAATTGCTTCAGAAATGCGATTTAATTATTCGGGTTCAAAATTATTTCACATCTTTGTATACCAATAAATTATTACTTAACTCCTTTTAAATTAGAGACTTTACGCTATGAAAGTATTAAAATTCGGAGGAACATCCGTTGGATCGGTCAAAAATATGCGTGCAGTCATGCAGTTGATTGCCGATGGGAATCAAAAAATAGTTGTTTTGTCGGCCATGTCGGGTACGACAAACTCTCTGGTTGAAATTGCAAACTACCTTAAGAAAAAAAACAAGGACTCTGCCAGACAGGTGATCAGTAAACTCGAACAGAAGTACCGCGAGGTGATTAACGATTTATATACGACTCCGGAGAAGAAGGAAAAAGGGAAATCTATCGTTTCCGGGATTTTTAAAACAATTAAATCATTCACTTCCGGAGAATTAAATGAAGTAGGTGCAAACACGATTGTTGCCCAGGGAGAATTTCTTTCAACTGCCCTCTTCACCGAACTGATGCTTGAAAACGGTTACAAAACTGTGAACCTGCCGGCCCTGGATTTTATGAAAATCGACAACGACAAAGCCGCCGACCTGAATTTCATCCGTGAAAATATCGAAACAGTTTTACAGCAATATGAAGGTGCTGATTACTATATCACTCAGGGTTTTATTTGCCGGAATGCCGATGGAGATATCGACAACCTGCAACGCGGAGGAAGCGACTACACATCAACACTTATTGGTGCTGCAATTGATGCTGAAGAAGTGGAAATCTGGACTGACATTGACGGGTTCCACAACAACGATCCCCGCTTTGTAGAAAATACAAAAAAAATTGATCAGCTATCGTTCGACGAAGTGGCCGAGCTGGCTTATTTCGGTGCAAAAATTCTTCACCCTCAAACCGTGCTTCCGGCCAAACTGCAAAACATTCCTGTCCGTCTGAAAAACACCATGAACCCAAGTGATTCAGGAACTTTAATTACATCCGAATCAAGTGGTAATGGAATCAAGGCAGTTGCCGCCAAAGACGGAATCACTGCGATTAACATCCGGTCAGGACGAATGTTAAATGCATATGGGTTTCTGAAAAACGTATTCGAGATTTTCGAATTTTTCAAAACACCGATCGATATGATTTCGACTTCGGAAGTTTCGGTTTCACTCACCATTGACAACACCAAACACCTGAACGAAATTATTTTAGAGTTGAAGGAATATGGGGAAGTTGAAGTTGAAACCGACCTCACGATTGTATGTATTGTTGGAAATATGATTGCGGAAGAAACCGGATTTGCTTCTCAGGTATTTTCAGCCCTGAAAGATATTCCAATCCGGATGATTTCATACGGAGGCAGCTACCACAACATTTCGATACTGGTAAAACATGAACTTAAAATCCAAACGTTACAGACACTAAGCACAAATCTTTTAAATACATAAAAAGAACACACTTGCAAAAGGAAAAGGAGTTTAAGGTGCCAATCGAATCAAGAGATGTGAATTTCCCAAATTCACATTTTTCACAATCCACCTTAACTTAATTTCTTTTAATAAGAATCAGCAATTTTTTAACATTGGATAAGGTTTGAATTGAAAATTGCATATATTTGTTACAATATTTCAATTATTCAATTATTTTATTATTTATTATGAAAACAGGTAAAGTTAAATTTTTCAATGAATCAAAAGGATTCGGTTTTATTAAAGACAGTGAATCAGAAAAGGAATACTTCGTTCACGTTTCCGGTTTGATTGATCAGATCAGAGAAGATGACGATGTAACCTACGAACTTCAAGAAGGAAAAAAAGGATTAAACGCGGTAAATGTTAAACTAGCATAATAGTCTAATATTTTAAAAGATTTTAAGTTCGAAGCTCTGCAAATTTATTTTTGCAGGGCTTTTTTGTTTTGTATTTTCCGATCGGCACTCACAACCAAACAATGCCCGAATTAAATTCTCTTTCAATCTGTCAGCGAAGCCGGCATAATTCGCTGAATGTATGCCTGGAAGTGAGCCTGATATTAAAACGGTCAGTCAAAGACTGAAAGCGAGAGACTGCCAATTCTGGACGGTTATTCTCTCCGGAAAGGTGACTCAGAAAAACATGTACCAATTCAGGTCCGGCATGATCCCGAATCAGTTCAAATGCCTGATCGTTTGATAAATGGCCATGCGAAGATGCCACTCGCTGTTTCAGCATAGATGGATAAAATCCTTCCCATAACATCTTCTCATCGTAATTGGTTTCAAGGAATAGGGCATGGCATTTTCTCAGATGATGCTTTACCTGAGAACACGCTTCTCCAATATCGGTAAAAACGCCAATATGCCAGCCGTCGTGCTCTATTCTGAAAGAACATGGCTCCGCTGCATCGTGATTTTTCAGAAACGAATGAATGGTCAAAGAACCAATTTGAACAGACTTTCCGGGAATAAAAATACGGCATAACTCCGGACGTTCCGTTTCCTTTAAGGCGTCCAGGGTTCCCTGACTAAACCACGTCTGAATACCTAATCGCTTACACAGAACACGAACTCCGCGAACATGGTCAATATGTTCATGACTGACAAAAACTCCCCTGATTTTAGACGCGTCCAATCCAGCATCCTGCATCCGAATCAGAATTTGCTTAGCAGAAACACCTGCATCAACCAAAACAGCATCCTTTTCATTTCCAATATAATAACAATTTCCATTGCTTCCGGAAGCCAGTGCACAGAGCTCAATCATTGTTCATCCTATCTTTAATATTGTGTATCAGGCCATTCTTCATCAGAAAAGTCACTATTTTTTATACGGCAGACTACTAACGGGCAGACTTTACCATCTCAATGATCTGTTCAGGGAGTATTTCGTTTCCTTTCAGAATATATCTGGCTTTTTCGTAAAATGGACGCCGTTTTTGCATCATCAGTTCAATAAACACAGTCAATTCTTCGATGGATTTCCCTTTTATTAAAGGTCGCTCGGTTTTTGCACACATCAATCTGCTGACCAGAGAGCTGATTTCAACATCCAAAAAAATACAAAAACCCGAATTATTCATCAGATCCATATTATCGAAGAAGCAGGGGGCACCACCTCCTGTGGCTACAATGACATTATCGAAGAGCGAAACTTCTTCCAGAACCATTCGTTCTTTTCTACGGAAACCTTCTTCACCCTCCTCTTCAAAAATCTGAGGGATGGTCCGGAAATACTTCTCTTCGAGAAATAAATCAAGATCAATAAAGTTCAGTTTAAGTTCGGAAGCCAGTACACGTCCCATCGTCGATTTTCCGCAGCCCATAAAACCAATCAGGAATATTCTCATAATTCAAGGCAAAAGTATAAAGGCAAAAGTGCCCGAAGATAAAACCGGATCAAACTCAAACATTAAATTAAAACTCCAGCGACATCTGATCTGTCGAATCCTCGCCATTGGTTGGTTTGTCGGCTCCAAAAAGGAGATCCTCAATATCAGGAATCACAATTTCATTTTTTTTTAGCTCTTCCGGCTGTTCTTCAATTTCTTCGTCTACCACAACCGGTTCAAGTTCGGTGACTTTACTTATCTCATAGGTTGACAAACGCTTTCCTTTGGCTTTGTATGATTTCACACCAATAAATTGATCGACATCAATCGCTTCAGCTTCACGTCCTTCGTTCTTGCCACCAAATTCGATTTCAAAACGCGGATGGCCAACCCAGGTAAAATGGATGAGTTTATTTTCAGGATTTTCACCAATAAAACCAACTTTCCGGTTTTGAATATCTTCCATCTGGAAACGTTTCACGTAATAGTAGCCCAATTCTGCATCCGAATAAACAGAAGTCAGTGTTTTTTTCGGGTTAAATTTTTCAATGAGCAGAATTCCGCTGTCGAAATGGTTCGACAAATCGAAGTTACAGAGCAGATATTCACCGCTTTTATATATAACCAAAATCATTTCGTCGCCGATGAATTCACCGAGATACTTGCCTCTGCTGTCCGAATTTAGCCTGGAGACATCTTCGTCGAACCAGATTTTGCGGCCGCCAAGAGTCGAAATTCCTTTTTCCTTCAGTGCAATTTTATGAATTTCAAACTTGGTCAGGATATTACCCATAGAAGAACGTCCTTTAATCGCTAATTCGCCGAAGTCGACTTCAAAAATAAGTTTTTTAATCCGCGGTTTTGGTTTCAGCGTTACCCGCAGCACTTCGGCCTCGCCATTCGAATTCTCACTGAAGTAAAGAATTCTTGAGCCCGGAGTTCCCTTTGTCAGATCATATTCTTTATCGCGTGTTACTCCGGTAACAGCAATGCGCTTCATATAGATAAACCCGTTTTTACCATCACGGTAAACCACATTGTAAATGGTACGGTTATCGTTTTTCTTGAAAATAGCCAGATGAAGAATATTTTTTCCGATAAAGGCTTTTTCTGAAACTTTGGAAACAATATAGGTTCCATCCTTCCTGAAAACAATCACGTCATCCATGTCCGAACAATCGCAAACGTACTCATCCTTTTTCAGACTGGTTCCAAGGAATCCTTCAACACGGTCGACATAAAGTTTCTCGTTGGCAATCACGACCTTTGATGCCACAATATTTTCGAAATTCCTGATTTCGGTGAGACGCTCGCGGCCCTTGCCATATTTTGCCCGGAGCCGTTCGAACCACGCGATTGTAAAAGGAATAATAGTTCTGATATTCTCGTTGATTTCTTCTATTTCAGCCTCAATAGCCAGCAAGTGATCGTTGGCCTTGTCTGTATTGAACTTCAGGATTCGCGCCATCTTTATTTCCATCAGGCGCATAATATCATCGCGGTTAACTTCACGTTTCAGTTTCGGTTTCCACGGAATCAGGCGCATATCGATATGACTGACAGCCGCATCCATACTGTCCGAATCTTCGAACTGCTTATCCTTGTAAATACGTTCTTCAATAAATATTTTTTCGAGCGACGAATAGTGCCAGGATTCCTCCAACTCACCGCGCCTGATCTCCAGTTCCAGTTTTAGCAGGGCAACAGTCTGATCGGTATTGATTCTAAGAATTTCGCTGACACCAATAAATTTCGGTTTGTCGTCCTCAATAATACAGCTGTTGGGCGAAACAGATATTTCGCAATCGGTAAATGCGAACAATGCATCGATGGTATTGTCCGATGACATTCCGGGAACCAGATGGATCAAAATTTCCACTTTGTCCGAAGTATTGTCGTCGATTTTCCGAATCTTGATTTTACCTTTATCGTTTGCCTTGATGATGGATTCGATGAGTGATGCGGTTGTCCGGCCAAATGGAACTTCGGTGACAACTAATGTTTTGCTGTCCTTCTTCTCAATTTTGGCTCTCACTTTAATCGAAGCTCCACGAATTCCATCGTTATACCTTGTGAAATCGCCTGATCCGCCGGTTGGGAAATCAGGATACAGAACAAAGTCTTCTCCACGCAGGTAAGCTACCGCAGCATCAATCAGTTCGAGAAAATTATGAGGAAGAATTTTGCAGGCCAGACCAACGGCGATACCTTCCACTCCCTGAGCCAGTAAAAGCGGGAATTTAACCGGAAGAGCCATAGGCTCACGGTTACGTCCGTCGTAAGATAATTTCCATTTGGTGGTTTTCGGATTAAAAACAACATCCAGTGCAAATTTTGACAGACGGGCCTCAATGTAACGGGGAGCTGCCGAACTATCACCGGTAAGTATATTTCCCCAGTTCCCCTGACAATCAACCACCAAATCCTTTTGCCCAAGTTGAACCAGTGCGTCACCGATAGACGCATCGCCATGTGGATGATACTGCATCGTTTGACCGATGATGTTGGCCACTTTATTAAAGCGTCCATCGTCCATCATATTCATGGCATGCAGAATACGCCGCTGAACCGGTTTTAGACCGTCCTCAACATAGGGTACTGCGCGTTCGAGAATAACATACGAGGCATAATCAAGAAACCATCGCTGGTACATACCTGACAAATAAGTTATTCCATCCTTCTTTTCTTCCCTATTAAACTCTTCCTTATTGATATTTTCTTCAGTCATTTTGCTCTTTGCAATCAAATAGTGTTGCTGCCTAAAATCAAAACCTATTTCCGATAATGAGATGTGCTGATTTAAAAATCATCCTTTTCAACGTATAGATTTTCAATAATAAAATCCTGTCGGTCAGGTGTGTTCTTGCCCATATAGAATTCAAGCATCTGCGGCACTGATTCGTGTTTTTTCATCAGCACCGGATCGAGACGAATATCAGCACCAATAAAGTTTTTAAATTCATCCGGAGAAATTTCTCCCAGACCTTTAAATCGTGTAATTTCCGCTGTTTTACCCAGTTTCTGAAGGGCAGAAGATTTTTCTTCTTCATTGTAGCAGTAATAAGTTACCTTTTTATTCCGAACTCTGAAAAGCGGAGTTTGAAAGATAAACAGATGGCCCATGCGGACAACTTCAGGAAAAAACTGCAGGAAAAAAGTAATCAGCAGCAAACGGATGTGCATCCCGTCAACATCGGCATCGGTAGCGATGATCACCTTATTGTAACGCAAATCGTCCATGCTGTCTTCGATGTTCAGTGCTGCCTGAAGAAGGTTGAACTCCTCGTTTTCGTATACAATTTTTTTTGTTAATCCGTAAGTATTAAGTGGTTTACCTTTCAAACTAAATACAGCCTGAGTATTTACATTACGCGATTTGGTAATCGATCCGCTTGCCGAATCTCCCTCGGTAATAAATATGGACGAATTTTCGCGGGCTTCGTTCGTGCTGTTCAGGTGAACACGGCAATCGCGTAGTTTTCGGTTATGCAGATTTGCCTTTTTTGCACGTTGTCTGGCCAGTTTTTTAATTCCTGAAATCGCTTTTCGTTCGCGTTCCGCATCCTGAATCCGCCGCAACAATACTTCTGAAACTTCAGGATTCTTGTGCAGGTAATTATCCAATTCCTTCTGAACAAAATTCCACACAAAATTCCGAACACTGGGTCCTTCCGGACCAATATCTTTTGATCCCAGTTTGGTCTTGGTTTGCGACTCAAACACGGGTTCTTCCACTTTAATACTTATGGCAGCAACAATTGAAGCCCGGATATCGGAAGGATCGAAGTCCTTCTTGTAAAAGTCACGGATGGTTTTCACAATAGCTTCGCGAAATGCCACCAAATGACTTCCTCCCTGTGTGGTATGCTGTCCGTTTACAAACGAATAATAATCTTCGCCATACTGGTTCCCGTGAGTAATGGCCAACTCGATGTCAGGACCTTTCAGATGAATAACCGGATAAAGCGGCTCTGACTCCATATTTTCTTCAAGCAAATCGCGCAAGCCATTTTTAGAATGAAACTTTTCTCCGTTAAATTCCAGTGTGAGTCCTGAATTCAGAAAAGAATAGTTTTTCAGCATATTGACAACATAATCATCAATATAGTGATAAGCTTTAAAAACGGTAATGTCAGGGGTAAAAGCAACATAGGTTCCGTTGGGCTGATCGGAAGGTACAACTTCTTTCTCCTCAACCAGATTACCTCCACTGAAACTGATCTCTTTCACTTCACCTTCGCGGAACGATTTGATCAGAAAATGGCTCGACAAAGCATTCACTGCCTTGATGCCAACACCATTTAAACCAACCGATTTTTTAAATACTTCGGAATCGTATTTGGCACCGGTATTCATTTTAGAAGCCACATCGAGCAGCTTTCCGAGAGGAACACCCCGACCAAAATCGCGGACAGTTACCAATTCGTTACTGGCACGTACTTCAATCTTTTTTCCGTTCCCCATCATAAACTCATCGATGGAGTTATCCAGAACTTCTTTCAGCAAGACATAAATACCGTCATCGCTCGCCGAGCCGTCGCCCAACTTGCCGATATACATTCCCGGTCTTTTCCGGATATGTTCTTGCCAATCAAGCGTTTTTATTGAACCTTCATCATAATTCGGCATCATATCCCTTTCGAATTTGCAACAAATATAAAGAAAACAAAAGTGTATTGGTGTTTCATCACCCCGACATTAATGAACAACCCATAGTTGAAAACTTATTCATAAAAAACCTTTACCCAGTGGCGATATTAAATCACAATCTAAATGATTATCAGACTTATTTACTATCTTTTCTGCTTAACGATACTAAACATTATCAAAAATATTTTCCTATTGCACATTTTTTTGAGTGAACTATTCGTTTCATTGAAACAAAGTTCGGTAAACTATCGACTTCAGAAAATACGATACTGAAGACAGTAATATAAAGCAAAAACAGAGCTGAACTTCTTTCCTGATTATTGATGAGGGTTTCATATTTAATTATCTTTGCGCCAACATGTCGAAAAAGTATATTTATATTATTGCAGCAGCACTTCTGATTGTTATTCAGTCAAATGCTCAAATAAAACCGGAAGGTTCAGGGAAAAATGGTGATGCTGATTCGAAATCGGCATCCAACGAAAGTCCGGAAAAGAATAAGCCAAAAATCCCTTCAGTGATAAAAGCATGGGAAATTCACGAACAAGGCTCCCTGATTCAAAAATCAGAGATTGATACTGCCTTGGGCTTTTTTCAGATTTATCAGCCTATTTACCAGAACAGTATCAGCAATACATTTACCGGGAATAATGGAGGAGCCTATATTTCAAACAATTTTTTCAAGCGAACATATAATTCCGATTTTTATTTTAGCCGATCGTTTGATGCCTACTGGCTGGCCCCATCGCAAATAAAATATTACAACACGACTACCCCCTATTCCTTGCTCGATTATACTCAAAGTGAAAACAGAAGCTCCAAAAACGAAACCCGTTTTAATGTCTTTTTTTCGCAAAATGTAAATAAAAAGCTGAACTTCGAAATCATTTACAACCAAACCCGTTCGACCGGGCAATATTTGTCACAGGAGAATAAGTTCCATAATATAGCATTGGTTTCATCCTACAATTCCAACAATTTTCTTTCGCATTCGAACATCATTTTCAATCGTTTGGAGGGGCAGGAAAACGGAGGCCTTGACACCCTTGCCAACGGACAAACACAACCCATCATCGGAACGGAAAAAACCGAAAATTTTACGGTGCGAATGGACGACGCCACAAACAAGCTCCAGAATAACACAATATTTACCACAAACGAGTATCGTCTTGGCAAAACCATAGCTGCTGATACTACTGAAAATTCAGTTGAAATATTTATCCCACGGGTTGGATTTATTCATGAATTTGAATTTTCGGGCAACAAACGAAGCTTCACCAAAACCGACCCAACTAACTTTTTCAAAAACATTTACTCCGATTCTATAACAACCAACGACAGCACAAAATATACACGCCTGACCAATATTTTCCAGATCAAGTTTTACGAAGCTCCTGACCGGAAATATACTTTTGGGAAACGAGTTTATATTGGAAACGACCAGCTTTGGTACAACTTCTCTTCAGCCACCGGATATTTTCCTAAAAAACAATCGAACACCTTTGTTGGAGGAGCAATTTTCAGAAACGAAGGAAAATTCTGGCAATGGCAGGCCGATGGAAGAATATACCTGACCGGATACCGTGCAGGACAAACCGAACTGAACGGATACATCAACAAGCCTTTAAAGATAGGGAATGACACCACCAGTCTTCGGATTGAAGGAAGTCTGAAAACTCTTATTCCTGAATATTACGACAACTATTTTTATTCGAACCATTTTGAATGGAGGAACAACTTCAGCAACATCAATGAAATGACAATCCGTTCAAGCATCCATTCGCAGGAATTCAAGACCACTGTAGGAGTCAACTATTCACTGATCAGCAATTACATTTACAACAACACTGAAGCTTTACCAACACAGGCAGGCAGCGAATTACTCATGCTTTCGGCTTACCTCAACAAAGATTTTGAAAGTGACCACTGGCTGATTCGCACCCAACTTCTGGTTCAGAAGGCGAGCAATGAAAAATACATTCATCTGCCGACAGCTACCGGATTTATCAGCCTGAACTACCGGACACTGTGGTCAAAGGTGATGTACACTCAAATTGGTATCGACACCCGCTATAACACAGCGTTTCATGCCGATGCCTATGATCCGGCAACTGCCCGGTTTTACCTTCAGAACGAGCAAATGATCGGTAATTATCCATTCATCGATTTGCATGTAAACCTTAAACTGAAACGCACGCGTTTCTTCTTCATCCTGATGAATGCCGCATCGGGAATAGCAGGCAACAACTATTTTGTTGCGCCTGACTACCCATATTACCGTCGCACCTTCAGAATCGGTCTCTCCTGGTCATTTTATGATTAAGCAAATCGAAATACCGAATTTTAACTTCAGAGGCTCGTTGACTTTAGGATTGATGATTAGATTAGCATCAGAAAAAACGAGTAAGAACGGATTAACGCTGACCTTTAATGATTTCGATTAATTCAGATAAAATCATAGCAGTGGCTCCCCAAATGAATTCGTTGTCAAAAGGATAATATTTGACACGAAGCAGACCGGTTACTGTTTCAATTTCAGTTTCGGAAATGGTTTCCTCCTTAATAAATTCACTGAGAGGAAACAAAATAAGCGCTTCAACTTCTCCCGGATTAATCACAAAATCAGGTTTCTGGTCGGACCATGCCAAAAATGGCTGGATGGAAAACTGGCTGACTTCGATATACAAACCAGATAAGCGCCCCAGAACCTCAACCGATGAAGGATCAATGCCCACTTCTTCCTGAGCTTCACGCAAGGCCGTCATTTCTGCTGAAATATCCTCTTTTTCAACCTTTCCTCCCGGAAAACTGATTTGTCCCGGATGGTGCTTCATGGTTGACGGACGTTTCGTTAAACAGACATACAACTGATCTCCTTCAGGAAAAAGCAACAGCAAAACACTACTCATTTTAACCGATAAAATTTCATGGTCATACGATTTCAACCGTCGTCCGGGAGGAAGCAATTTATAATGAGCCTCAGCGCCTGGTAACTCACCACGCAAAGTCTCTTTCAGATATGCTTTAACAGAAGAATACATAGAATAATAATTACTCGAATCGGATTGTTTTTTCAGGAGATACTTTGGTGATAAAATACGAAGGCAACAACAACATCAGGATGGTTATCACGACCGTGCCAACATTCAGCAAAACCAGGTGTAAAATATTAAGTTGGACAGGGACATATTCGAGGTAATACGAACTTGGATCCAGTTTCAGAAAATGAGTGTATTGCTGAATAAGGCAAATGCCAATCCCAAGTAAATTACCCCATATCAGAGCCTTCAGAATAAGCATGACCGAAAAATACAAAAATACTTTCCGAATGCTCCAGTTACGCGCTCCCATCGCTTTTAAGATTCCAATCATCTGGGTTCGTTCCAGAATAATAACCAACAGACTGGAAACCATATTGAAGCCGGCAACCAAAACCATAAGGATAAGAATAACCCACACGTTCATATCAAGCAGCCCCAGCCAGTCGAAAATCTGCCGGTATTTATCCTTGATGCTTACCACCTGCAGAACAGGCTCGTCAACATTCGTATAGCGGAGCAACAGATTATGTACTGCATTTTCCTGTTCCGATAAGTGATTAAAATCGTTCACCAGAATTTCGAAACCGCTCACTTCATCGTTTTTCCAGTTATTCAGTCTCCGGATGTGGTTGATATCAGCCAGCACAAACATGCGGTCGAATTCTTCGAGGCTGGTTTTATAGATACCTGCCAGTTCAAATTTTCGCTGACGGGGAATAGACTCAGTATCGCTAAAAAATATCATGGAGAGATCATCACCCAATTTCAGTTTAAGCAGGTCGGCCATTCGTTTTGAAATCCAGACTTTGTTACTGCGTATGGTATCCTGAACCAGAAACGGCTCACCGGCAACCTTGTTTTCCTGGAAGAACGACCAGTCGAAGTCGGGACCGATTCCCTTTAGTACCACCGGCTGAATTTCATCTTCGGTGCGAATAACACCCGGTTTGGTTGCAAAAACCTGTACATGACGAATGCCATCTATGTTCTTCAGTTCCTTAATAAATGGCTGATTCTGACTGATTGGGCTGGTTTCGAATGATTGATTGGAATCGAGGGTGACGATCTGCAGATGCGAACCAAACCCGATGACTTTTCGGCCTACTTCTGATTTGTACCCAGTTACGATGGCCACCGACAAAATAAGAACGACTAAACCCAGCACAATGCCGAAAAGAGCAATATTCACGATCCGGTGCGATAAGTTGTTCCGGTTTTCTTTCGCCGAAAAAATACGTCGGGCTATATAAAGGTCTGTATTCAAGATGAAATATAAAATTTAAATGCGTTGTAATAACAACTAAAATCAACTTATCTATTCGCTTTCCTCTACAACCATCGCTACTTTTTCTTCGCTCAGTTCATTCACGAAGGGCAAAACAAGAAGTGATATCAGACCAAGCACAATCAGCATGATCGTTGTGCTTCCATGAGCAAGCAAGGCAAACACTTTTCCGTTGGCCCGATCGACTCCGTAAAGAGCAAGTCCTTCTATGACCATAAAATGCCAGGCACCAATTCCCCCCTGAACAGGCGCCACCATTCCGAAACTGCCCAACACAAAAACGGTCAGTCCGGCCAGAGGTGCCAAATGGCTGGTAAAACCAAATGCAAAGAACACACAGTACAACATCAAATAATACATCAACCAGATGAATACCGAGTGAAATATAAATGCACTTTTCTTTTTCATTTTCCCTATACTGCGAAAACCTTCGGCAAACTGCCGAACAAAACCCATCAACTTTTTTAGGAATGAACTCGCAAGAATCTTGCGACGTGAAAGCCAGAGGATTAACATCAAAAAGAATAAGCTACCAATCAAACCAGGGGAATAAATCACATTATTTAGATTTTCATTCACCTCCGGATTATTCTTCAGAAACTCCAATACTTGTCCGAATTGAGTTATCACCACGACAACAAGCAAAAGAAGCAGCATCAATACATCAATCAGCCGCTCCACGACAACAGTTCCCACCAACTTGGTAAACGAAATCTTTTCGTAGCGGGAAAGTACACCGCATCTCGAAATTTCGCCCATTCGTGGAAGTGCCAGATTCATTAGATAACCGATCATCACAGCAAGAAAAGTATTCAATGTCCGGGGTTTATGGCCCAGCGGTTCAATCATCAGGTTCCAACGAATGGTACGACTGACATGGCTTAATAGACCCAGAAAGAGTGAAAGCACAATCCAGTAATAATTAACATCATTGACTAAAATATTTTTTATATGACTGAAATCCTGATCCTTATATACCATCCAGAATATCAGAATTCCGATCAGAAAGAAAGAAAGGAATTTGATGGTTTTAACTATATTTTGTTTCAATGTTCAATATATTAATGAATATGATCGCTTTTTGATGTCCAAGATAAACAAACAAAAGAAGTTTGACGAATTACATCTGAATACGGATGCATCTTCGGTTTTTTACTTTTGACTTGTCTCTATGTATTTCAAAATGAATTTAACGTACTTTTGTTTCGGCAAGCCGGAGATGCTGTAAAAGTGCTTCTCCCTCAATTAGCCATAATGGCAAAAATACAGATTTGTTTTAATTCGGACTGGTTTTTAGCAACAATTTAAAAATCCGACCAGGAAACACAAAAAAAAAGATGACTACAGTAAGAGCAAAAAAGAATTTGGGGCAACATTTTTTAAAAGATAAAGACATCGCTCAAAAAATCGTTGACAGCCTTCAGGCCAGCAACGTAAACAAAGTATTGGAAATTGGTCCTGGAATGGGTGTTCTGACCCAATTTCTGCTTCAGAATAAATCGTATGAAACATCGGTGGTTGAAATCGACCGCGAATCAGTAGAATACCTGAACGAACATTTTTCTGAATTGAAGGAACGAATTATTTCCTATGATTTTCTGAAACTCAACCTGAATGATCATTTTCAGGAACCTTTTGCCATTATTGGTAATTTCCCCTACAATATTTCAACACAAATATTTTTCAAGGTTCTGGAATACCGCAATCAGATTCCTGAAGTTGTAGGAATGCTTCAGAAAGAAGTCGCTGAACGTCTGGCAGCCCCTCCCGGATCAAAAACCTACGGTATACTGAGTGTTTTCCTCCAGGCCTATTACAACATTGAATACCTGTTTACCGTTGACCAGGACAAATTTACGCCACCCCCAAAAGTAAAAGGAGGAGTAATCAGGATCACCCGCAACAAAACAGAACACCTCAACTGCGATGAGAAGCTCTTTACCGGCATCGTAAAAATGGCTTTTAATCAGCGGCGAAAAACGATGCGCAACTCATTGCAAACCATGATTCACAACGATGAACTGAAGGCCAATCCAATTTTCGATAAACGTCCGGAACAATTGGGTGTGGCTGAATTCGAGATGGTGGTACGACTAATCGGAGAACAAGATAAAATCAGTGAACAGACAGCAGAGTAAACACACCGGTATTTATTTCACTTCATTCAAGTATTTTAAACGGTACAATTTATATTCAAACTAAACCAAACCTGATGAAACGAGACCAACTTTTCAGACCTGTTTATGCAATTGCATTCCTGATTATCTTCAGTTCGTTCACTCCTGAAAAAGGAGAATGGGTAAATCTACTGGATAAAAACCTCTCTCAGTGGAACATCTACCAGAGCTACAGATATAAAAACGATTTCAAAGGACAGCAACCCAAAGATGAAAACGACAAGCTCACTGAACCTGTTGGATACAACAAAAATGAGAACAACGTTTTTACCGTAACCGAAATAAATGGTGAACCGGTTTTACGCATTAGCGGCGAGATTTACGGATGTGTGTTTACCAAACAGGAATTTGAGAATTACCATTTGACCCTGAAAGTAAAATGGGGCGAAAAAAAGTGGGAGCCACGTATGGATAAACTGAAAGATTCCGGCTTATTGTACCATTCTATTGGTGAATGCGGTGTTGATTACTGGCGCTCGTGGATGCTGTCACAGGAGTTTCAGATTATGGAAGGACACATGGGCGATCATTGGGGCATTGCCAATTCAGCAATCGACGTGAGGGCTTTTATTCCTGAAGGATCAATGAATACGGTTGCCAGCGAAAAACAACCTTTCCTTCCAATTGGCCCTGGAACAGAGCGCGATGGGTTTTGCCTGCGCAGTGCCGATTACGAAAGCACGGTTGGAGAATGGACAACACTTGAACTGATTTGTTTGGGGAATAAAAGCCTGCACGTAATTAACGGACACGTAGTCATGATTTTACAAAATTCACGCTATGTGACAAATGGGAAATCAACTCCACTCACCAAAGGAAAAATACAACTGCAAAGCGAAGCTGCCGAAGTCTATTTTAAAGACATTCGGATAAAGTCAATCCAACAATTACCTGAAAAATATTCGGGCTATTTTAATTGATGGCCAACTGCTGCAAGATTAAAGATTCCATCTTTCAAAAAAAAAGATGGAATCTTTAATCTCCTGCAACAAATATCTGCCCGAGCTGAAATTTCAAACTTTCTAAACGCTGTTCATTGCATCAACCGGATCGAGCCTTGACGCCGAAAGGGCGGGAATAAAACCGGCAAGCACGCCAATCACACCCGAAATAGACAGGCCCAGAATAATATTTGCAAGCGACAACGTGAGAGTCATGCTCGACACATAGCTAAAGATGGTGGTTCCGATGAAAATAAGTATCAGTCCAATAATACCGCCAAGCATTGATAGGACAACTGCTTCGAATATAAACTGGAGAAGTATAAAATATTTTTTTGCACCAATTGCCTTTTGTATACCGATAATTTTGGTCCTTTCTTTTACCGACACAAACATGATGTTGGCAATTCCGAAACCGCCGACTAAAATACTGAATCCTCCGATAACCCATCCGGCTAAATTGAAGACCACAAAGAAAGCATCGAAGCGTGACGAAATCAGACTCACTTCATTGATGGCAAAATCGTTTTCTTCCATGGGTTTGAGTCGGCGCAACGAACGCATGATTCCTTCAAGTTCAGCCATAAATTCATCGCGATCGGCATTTGGCCTGGCCTTTACGTTGATGGTTTGCCCCTGATCGCGATTACGGACATCCACCATACTCATGGCATAAACGACCGGAATATGAACACGTTTATCCATGCTGGTCCCGAACATATCTGTTCCTTTTTTCGTGTAAACACCAATGATCTGGAAACGGTGTCCCTGCATTTTTATCATTTTACCAATCGGGTCTACCTGATTAAAAAGCCGCGTAGCAATTTCACTTCCCAGAATGGCCAAAGGCGCGCCCGAATTCGACTCCGATTCGGTAAAATAACGACCTTTTTCAATTTCAAGACTCCAGGTATTGATTAAATCGTGAGTAGTTGCCAGCACTTCCGTATTTTCGGCTTTACTGTTTTCGAATTGCACGGTACGGTTAAATCCAAAAAGGTAAACGGCATCTTCAACATTTCTTGCTCTGCGCATAATATCTTCAGACTCTTCCATCGTTGGTACCGGACGATTCATATATTTCCACCACGGATATTCCGATTCACCTTCAGGAGGAGCCCACGGCCATTTCTGAATGTAAACCATGTTACTTCCGAGCGAATTTAAACTACCCCGGATATAATTCTCCAGCGAATCGATCACTGTAAAAACCGAAATAATGGCAAAAATACCAATCGTGATTCCCAACAGCGAAAGAAATGTCCTAAGTTTATTTCCCCGAAGAGAACCAAAGGCAAACGAGAAACTCTCCAATATTAATCTGGTAATAAGCATATTCTCCGGGTTGAAAAGTAAATAGATAAAAATATTGAATGTGAAATAGCCGAATGTCTACAAAAACAGCAAAAAGGTCCAAACAAATCAGTCAGACAGGAAACTGAAAAATTAGTGTCTGTTTTCCGAAAAGATTACAGTTTTAGCCAAAAAATGAACTGACAAAACTAATTCGCTCTACTAATAACATCAGTAATAAAGTCGAATCCGTGAATAAAAAGGGGCGACATTCTGATTAAAAAATATGATTATCAATGTAAAGGCCCAAATCCCTGCAAATGCAAAAGGTCTAAAAACATTGAAGATTTCGCCCTGACTTGATTTTATTTATAATAATTGACCATTTATTTACCTAATTGCATTTGTGGAAATCAATTATTGTCATTCTGTTGTCATTTATCCTTTGAAAATAACTTATTGACTATCAAATGACCATTAAATGACTTCTTGAAATGACCTTAGGTAAATTTGCGGATATCCATTTCATTTATTTGTCCGTTCAATAACAAAGTGCAAAACTCTGCGTTATTGCTTTAATATCTTTTTAGAGGAACGGAATAGCCTCAAAAAAAGTTCAAAATTCATTGTTACAATAAGCTTAATTAGTAGGATTCGTAGGGGCACAAATCAAGGTGTTTTATTATCTTTGAGGCCAAATTACAAATGGATTATAGATGAATGACTTAAAAAAAATAAAATCAGCCTTAATTTCAGTATATCACAAAGATAAGTTGGATCAGATCGTCAAAAAATTAGACGAATTAAACATCACAATCTATTCAACCGGCGGAACACAATCATTTATTGAAGAATTAGGAACTTCGGTTATTCCGGTTGAAGAATTGACAAGCTATCCTTCCATTTTGGGCGGACGTGTAAAAACCCTTCATCCGAAAGTGTTTGGCGGAATTCTGAACCGCAGAGATAACGCTGGCGACCAGCAACAAATCGCCAAATATGAAATTCCTGAAATAGACCTTGTTATTGTTGATCTGTATCCGTTTGAAGAAACGGTTGCTTCAGGAGCATCCGAAGAAGATATTATCGAAAAGATAGATATCGGAGGAATCGCACTGATTCGTGGAGCAGCCAAAAACTTCAACGATGTGGTGATTGTATCTTCCCGCAATCAGTATCAGAATTTACTCGATTTGCTGATTAAGAATGAAGGAGCAACATCGTTCGAAGACCGTAAAGAATTTGCCCGTTTGGCTTTTGCTACCTCATCACATTACGACAGCGCTATTTTTAATTATTTCAACCCGAAAGAATCAGTAGAAGCCCGTATCAGTGTAAACAACGGACAGGTGTTGCGTTATGGTGAAAACCCACAACAATCAGCTACTTTTTTCAAATTCAACAACAGCAATTCCGACATTACCTTGTCCAATGCGAAAGTATTGCAGGGAAAAGCACTTTCGTACAACAACATGCTTGATGCTGATGCGGCATGGAAATCAGCAAGCGATGCCTTTCATGCAGTAAGCCATCTGGAAAATAAAGTTGCCGTTTCGGTTGTCAAACACCTCAATCCATGCGGACTGGCAGTTACCGACAATATTCTGAAATCGCTCGAACTGGCCTGGGCTGGTGATCCGGTGAGTGCCTACGGAGGTATCATCTGTTTCACTTCCGAAGTGGATCAGACCATCGCCGAATGGTTCAGCAAACGATTTGTCGAAATCATCATTGCAACGTCTTTTACTCCGGAAGCGCTGGAAGTCTTAAGCAAGAAGAAAAACCTTCGCGTTATGGAAACTCCTGTAAAACCGGAAATTACGGGTGAAAAGCTTTATCGCTCAATCAGCGGAGGCCTGCTCATTCAGGATGAAGACGAAGGCCTGGAAACAGAATTTAAGAATGTGACCAACATACAATTCGACAGCTCAAAAATCAACCTGACGAAATTCGGCATCATTGCCTGCAAACATCTGAAAAGTAATGCCATTGCACTGGTCACACAAAATCAGGATGGTTCATTCTGGTTAACCGGAGCAGGAATGGGACAACCCAACAGGCTCGACAGCTTGCGCCACTTAACCATTCCACGGTTTAACCTGAAGGAAGGCGTACGCATTGAAGACTCGGTATTGATCTCGGATGCTTTCTTCCCGTTCAGAGACAGCATTGAAGCTGCCAATGAGTATGGAATCAAATACGTTGTAGAACCAGGAGGCAGTATCCGCGATGAAGAAGTAATCGCAGCCTGTAACGAATTCGGAATTGCAATGGTTTTTACTGGTGTAAGACATTTTAAACATTGATTTGAATTGAACTACCGGTTTATTCACTTAGTTTAAACAAAGAAAAATATACATATGGGATTGTTTTCATTTTTAACCCAGGAAATTGCCATCGACCTTGGAACCGCGAATACAATTATTATCCACAACGATAAAATCGTTGTGGACGAACCCTCGATAGTAACAATCGACCTGAAAACCGAAAAACTTGTTGCTATTGGCGAAAAAGCACGCCAGATGCAAGGGAAAACCCACGCGAACCTGAAAACCATCCGCCCTTTGCGCGACGGTGTTATCGCCGACTTTAATGCAGCAGAACAGATGATCAGGGGAATGATCAAAATGATGAATCCCAAGTCAAGGTTCTTTGCACCTTCGCTCCGAATGGTGATTTGTATTCCATCCGGGTCAACCGAAGTAGAGATTCGTGCGGTGCGTGACTCGGCCGAACATGCCGGCGGACGCGATGTGTACATGATTTACGAACCCATGGCCGCAGCTATTGGTATTGGTCTGGATGTGGAAGCTCCGGAAGGAAACATGGTGGTGGACATCGGTGGTGGAACTACCGAAATTGCCGTAATTTCACTGGGAGGACTGGTTACCAACAAATCGATCCGTATTGCAGGTGACGATCTGACTGCCGACATCATGGAATACATGCGCCATCAACATAACATTAAAATTGGTGAACGTACTGCCGAAGAAATTAAAATCAATGTCGGATCGGCTTTATCTCAACTCGAAGATGCGCCTACCGACTATGTGATACAAGGTCCGAACCAGATGACAGCTCTTCCAATTGAAGTGCCGGTATCCTACCAGGAAATTTCGCATTGCCTGGAAAAATCGATTGCCAAAATTGAAACAGCTATCCTCAGTGCTCTAGAACAAACACCTCCGGAACTTTATTCCGATATTGTCACCCGCGGAATATGGCTGGCAGGTGGTGGTGCATTATTACGCGGTTTGGCTAAACGGTTCACCGATAAAATCAACATTCAATTCCATGTTGCCGAAGATCCTTTGCGTGCTGTCGCCCGCGGAACCGGCATCGCACTTAAGAATGTAAACAAATTCACGTTCCTGATCAGATAAAACTGAAAAGGAAGAGGTAACCCTTCCAGCTGATGAGAAGTTTATTTCGTTTTTTATTACGAAATTATTTTTTAATGATGTTTCTGGCACTCGAAGCCATTTCATTGGTTTTGATTGTTAGTTTCAACAATTACCAACGGGTCACATTCTTTAATTCAAGTAATGATCTGACTGGAACTGTCTACGAGAAATTCAGTACCATGGAGGACTATTTCAGTTTAGGCCGGACGAATGCTCGTCTGGCAGCTGAAAATTCGTCCTTGCGCAAGCAGTTGTATATGATGAAGATGAACCAGGAAAACTATCCGGTAAATCCTGCAGATACCATTGAGGCTCCCGCATATTTTTTCACATCAGCCAGGGTGATCAGCAACTCGGTGAATAAGCCATACAACTATATCAGCCTGAATAAAGGGTCGAGACAAGGTATCAAACCAGACATGGGAATCATTTGTGCCGGCGGAGTGGTTGGAGTGATTACCAATGTTTCGCCGAACTACTCAACCGGCTTGTCATTACTGAATAAGCGATTAAGTATACCGGCAAAAATCAACAAAAACAACTATTTTGGATCGTTGGTCTGGGACGGTGAACATTTCAACACAGCCGACCTGAAGGAAATTCCGTTTCACATTATCGTTAATGTGGGCGATACAGTAGTAACAAGTGGATTTTCGAGTGTTTTTCCGGAAGGAATAATGATCGGTACCATTAAAAACTTTGATGTTGAAAGTGGAACAAACTTCTACAACATCAAAGTTGAACTATCGACCAATTTTAAAACCCTCAAATACGTTGAGGTTGTTCAAAATACAAAGCAAACAGAACTGATGAAACTGGAATCAAACAACATCACTGAATGATAAAGGACTTTGGGAAATATGCGATTATGTTTGTAGCGCTGGTTTTGATCCAGGTACTTATTCTGAATAATATCCAGTTCAGCGGGTTTGTCAATCCGTATATTTATATTTTATTTATCCTTTTACTTCCATTTACAATTCCCGGATATTTTTTGCTCGGGCTATGTTTTTTCCTTGGAATTTCGGTTGACATATTCAACAATACACCGGGGATACATGCCGGAGCAACAGTTTTTCTGGGCTTTATGAGGCCGGGAATTGCCCGGTTAATCACATCACGCGAGTTCATTGAGAAAGGGAACACTCCCAACCTGACCCAACTCGGGTTTGCCGGCTTCCTGAAATATACAGTTCTATCTGTCATAGTACATCACCTGTTTCTCTTTTTTGCAGAGGCATTTTCGTTCGGAGACTTTTTACATACCCTTCTCCGTTACCTTCTCAGCTGTATTTTTTCGATTGTAATTATACTGGCCAGTCAATTCATTATCTTTAAAAACTAAAAACGGGTGGATACTTTTTCGAAACGCAGTTTCATTATTGCCGGTATCATACTCGGAGTTGGAGCGATCTTCATTCTTCGCCTTTTCACCCTGCAGATCACCAACGAAACCTACAAACAATTTGCTACGCGGAATGTACTCCGACAGGAGATTACTTTCCCCGCACGCGGATTAATTTACGATCGCAAAAGTGAACTTCTTGTATACAACAAAGCAGCTTACGATTTACTCGTGGTTCCCAGGGAAGTTAAACCGTTCGACACTACGGAACTCTGCAGTATCATTCAACTGGACAAACTGGAACTGAAAGAGGCACTAAAAAAAGCAAAGCAATTTTCTTATTACAAACCATCGATCGTTGTTGGTCAAATTTCGCCTAACATTTATGCGCCGCTTCAGGAGAAACTGTACAAATACCCTGGTTTTTTTGTCCAATCACGAACACTGCGCGAATACCCCGGCAAAAGTGCAGCTCAGGTGTTGGGTTATGTAGGCGAAGTGAATCAACGCATCATCGACAAGGACAATTATTACAGATCGGGAGATTACATTGGTGTCAGCGGGCTTGAGAAGGCCTATGAGAATGAGTTGCGGGGAATCAAAGGTATGAAAAACTCAATGGTCGATGTTCACAACCGGATAAAAGGGAAATACAACGATGGTGAAGCTGATACCACAGCCATCCTGGGGCACAATCTGCTCACCGGCATAGATGCGGAATTACAGGCTTATGCGGAACTATTGATGACCAATAAAAAAGGCGCGATTGTAGCCATTGAACCTGCAACCGGCGAAATTATCCTGATGGTCAGTGCACCATCCTATGATCCTAATTTACTGGTTGGTCGCCAGCGCAGTATCAATTATGGCATACTGGATCGGGATTCCGTTAACAAACCCATGTGGAACAGGGCTATTATCGGCCGGTATTCCCCGGGGTCAACGTTCAAACTGGCAAATGCGCTGATCGCACTTCAGGAAGGCGCGATAACTCCTTTCGACAGGTTCTCCTGTTCCGGAAAAAGTTCCACCCCGATCAAATGCACACACAACCATGTTACTCCGCTCGCTATGCGCGAAGGAATCAGGGAATCGTGCAACCCTTACTTCTGGAATGTATTCAGGTCAATCATCAACCACTCTCCAACTTCGGAACAAGGGTACAACGAGTGGAGAAAACAAATACTGGCTTTCGGATTTGGCCAAACCTTAGGTACTGAATTAACTTCAGAAGTAAAAGGAAATATAGCGGAGTCAAGTTATTACGATAAATATTTTGGTCCCGGAAGATGGAATTCACTTACCATCCGCTCACTGGCCATTGGACAGGGAGAAATCCTGGTCACACCACTTCAGATGGCGAACATGGTCGCCATCATTGCCAACCGGGGTTATTACATCAGCCCTCATCTGGTAAAAGCCGTCCAGGATACAAACAGGGTTTACAGAGATTTAAAATTCGAGAAAAAATCGTTGGATATTAATCCGGAATATTTTGAAATAGTTATCGAAGGCATGCAGGCTGTAGTTGATGAAACAAGACTGAGGAACACCGTACATCTGGATAGCATAGCAATTTGCGGGAAAACAGGGACCGTGCAGAACCCTCAGGGTGAAGACAACTCTGCGTTCGTCGCTTTTGCCCCGCGTAACAATCCCAAAATTGCGATTGCCGTCTATATCGAAAATGCCGGATTTGGCGCGACCTGGGCAGCACCAATTGGGGGATTGCTGATCGAAAAATATTTAAACGATTCGATTGCTCCGCGAAGGAAAGCGATGGAGCAACGATTAATCGAAACAAATTTGTTAAACGTAGTACAAAAAAATTAACGGAAGTGCAAAGAAGAGACAACGTTTGGGCAAATATCGACTGGATCACAGTTTCCATTTACCTGGCCATGATGTTTATTGGTTGGATAAACATTTATGCCGCCGTATACAACGAAGAGCACAAGAGTATCTTTGATTTTAGCCAGCAGTATGGGAAACAACTGATCTGGATTTTTGCAGCCATTTTTATTGCTGTATTGATGATTAATATTGATTCCAAGTTCTTCGTAACATTTTCCTTTCCCATATACATATTCTTCATATTGGTTTTACTTTCGGTACTGGTTATCGGAGCGGAAGTAAAAGGCGCCAAATCATGGATTCAATTTGGAAATTTTTCGCTTCAACCTTCGGAGTTTATGAAGATGGCTACATCGCTGGCTATTGCACGGTACATCAGTTCGTACAACTTCAAAATGCACAGTTACAAATCGCTTCTTACTTTAGCAGGACTTATTTTTGTACCTGTTGCCCTAATATTTTTGCAGAACGACACCGGCTCTGCCATTGTTTTCGGGGTTTTTCTCCTTGTGCTATACCGCGAAGGACTGAATGGAATTGTTTTATTTTTCACTTTCCTGATTGCCCTTGTCTTTATATTTACCATGGTCATCAATCCGTTTGTGACCATCCTTATTTTAACGATAGCTGCTTTTTTCGTCAATTACCTGATGCGGAGAAAAATGAAACGCAATCTGATTGGAATAGGCATTTTCACGGCAAGTTACCTGACTTTCTGGCTGATCAACTATCTGGTGCAGGGAACTCTTGATCCCTTATATTTTATCCTTGGGGCGGCAATACTGTCATCGGCCTTATCTTTACTCTGGTCAATGTTAATGCGGAAAAGAAGTCTCGCTATTTTAATCGGCATTTACCTCGGCAGTGTACTTTTTGCAGTGTCGGTTGATTACGTATTTCATAACATCATGGAACAACATCAGCGCGACAGAATTAACGAGTTACTGGGAATCCAGTCGGATTTACTGGGAGCAGGTTACAACGTAAATCAATCAAAGATTGCCATCGGATCGGGTGGTTTTTTCGGTAAAGGGTTTCTTCAGGGTACCCAAACCAAATTTGATTTTGTTCCTGAACAAAGCACCGATTTCATTTTCTGTACCGTTGGTGAAGAATGGGGATTTTTGGGGACAACCTTAGTTATCGGGCTCTTTATGGGTCTGCTCATGCGTTTGATTTTTCTGGCAGAACGCAACCGCTCCCGATTCAGTCGGGTATACGGGTATTGTGTTGCCACCATTTTGTTTTTCCACTTTGCGGTAAACATTGGAATGACCATTGGTCTGGCACCCGTAATTGGGATTCCTCTGCCCTTTTTCAGCTATGGAGGATCATCACTCTGGTCGTTTACGCTGCTTCTCTTTGTATTCGTCAGGCTCGATGCCAACCGCTTCGAACAGCTGAGCTATTAATTGAATAATTCAGGTTCTCATTGGCACTAAAACCCCAGCTTATCGCAATTGCATCATCTCATCTCTTGTTTCGAAACCAGTAGTTACATCGATTTAGGGTCTGCAGAAAAACTCGAAGAACTAAGAAACTGTTTAAATTTTATTCGTTTGTTCCGTCAGGAACAAAATGTGGGTAGAAAGGGAATGAATGATGTATCGTGTGGGTTCTGTAAGAGAATGACTGCCGAAAAATCAACATTGTTACTCAATTTCAATGAAGCATATACTACGAAGTAGTATAATATTAATCACCCCCAGTAATACTGGGGGGTAAGACCTACCACCGAAAACAACCCTGACCAGGGTTGAATATTAATTACAGAACACTTATTCAACCCTGGTCAGGGTTGAAGTCACAGCTTATTTTTTACCCCCAATTTCATTGGGGGTCATTCATATTTAGCACCTCCGGTGCATAAGCCCAAATGATCAATGAGTAAATACCCACACCAAATATTATAGAGCCATAAGAACCGTTTCAATCCCAATTTGGAAGAATAGAATCCTATACCCTGCAGGGAAATAGTACAACAAATAATTTTTTTGTTAATAACTTACACTCTTACATTATGATTCCATATAATTATATTTGTTAAATTAGTTGAGTTTTGAAATGACTAAAGATTAGACGGATAAACAGTTTTGAAATATTTTAATTCGAAAATCTGCATAATACAGCCTTATGTATTTCTATAGACAATTCATTTTAAAAACCAAAAATTCATTTTTATGTCTAACCAGCTCAGTATTCAAATTAACGATGAAGATCTTAATGAAGTTCTTCAGGCCATCGACACCATTCGCCGGAAACTACCGTTTTTGGTGAAACTCTCTGCTTCCGAAAAGAGATCGACTGCAATGCTCGACGACGGACGCATCCCTTTTACCAACAAGGCCCTTGAATATGCTTCGCGCGAAGTTTCAATTTCGCCCAATCCGGTGCTACTGGACGAAGCAAAAAAAGATAGTCAGTTGTATAACAAACTACATTCGGTTGATCGTGAACTAACCCGTTTAAGCGAGATGGTAAGCGACACAAGGATGCTTGCCGGCGCCGAATTGTACGAATTTGCAAGATTTGTTTATAAAATGTCGAAGATCTCGGCTTCAATTGGTACTCCGGGTACCAAAAGCATTGTCGACGATCTTGGCAAGCTGTATGCCGGAAATGGGAATTCAACCCCTGCCCCGGTAACGCCTTAACAAATGGTTTTTACCCCGACAGGCCTGGCTGTATAAGGCTTGTCGGGGTATCAATGAAACCAGACGGTATTCGCATGAAACCGATCAATGCCAGAAACCCCATCATCAAGGTTAAAATGAAACATACCGGGGTCGCCGACCTCAATACCGGGGTAAAAATGAAACCCGCTGAGTAAAAAATGAAACCCATCGAAGACGGGAACCTCGCTACCAAAGTCCGAATGCCCGAAACCGGGGTGGCAAACCCCGATGCCTTAGTAAAAATGAAACCCACCTTAAAGAAAATCAAACCTATCGAAGACGGGGACCTCGCTACCGGGCTTGAATTGAAACCAAACGGGCTTGCTAAGCTCAACGCCTTTGTAAAAATGAAAGCCACTGCATAAAAAATGAACGCGATTGATGTTGGAAACCTCATGATCGGAACCGGAATGACCAAACCCGAAGTTGGAATGAAAGATCATGAACAAATTGTGTTTGATGGGTTTTGTTTGGAGAGCGATATCCAGCAACTGGTGCAAACAAGAATAGATTCCATCCCTTACCCCTTGATAATTTACTTTAACAACGAAGCATTTTGTTCCTGTTATGATGGATAGAATCACTTACAGCAAGGGATGAATATAAAAAGAACAGTCTTCTTTTGGGAAATAAGCCATCCCCGAGCAATCGCAACACATTGCTTATAAAGGTCTTATATTGCACATGTCGAATATGTTATTTACATTTAGCCCGTAATATTAAATAACAAAATGGAAAACAAAAAGAGAGATTTGATCAACCAAGGAAGTAAGTTTAGCACTCAAAACTATGTCCATATCCATCATTTCAACTTGATAAAGAAGGCAATGTGATTGGTAAATCAGACTAATTCAATAGAAGAAATATAATAGCGAAAATAACTAACTAAATTCAAGAATATGCCAAGCAGAACTGTGATTTCTGATGTGACCAAAAATGAAGATGGAAAGAATATCCTAAACAATCCCGATAAAATAGTCCGTTGGATAAAATACCAATTTGAGGAGCAAGAGATTATTTATAGTAAGGAGGATATACATCTCAGGCCCTTTTTATATTTCATTGATTTATCTAATTGTGTTATTAATACAGTAAATCATGATGGAAAGCCAATAATGACTAATTTATGTGATATTCTAAACGAAATATATAAAGAAGAATTGCCAGGTTGCTTTCTAATCAATGGTTATGGGACTGAAAACAGAATCTATCACGAAGTTCTTGTTGGAATAAAATGTGAAAATAGTATTATATATTCTGCTTATTTTCACCAAACCAGATTTCGTGAGGATGTAAATTTTGAAGGCACAGAATTTAAAAACCATGCTTCATTTGGAAGTTGCATATTTGAAAAATACGCAAACTTTAATGAGACAAATGTTACAGGCAATTCTGGATTTGAAGGATGTACATTTAATGGCAAAGCCAAATTTAATAATGCAAAATTTGATTGTTATCAGGTTCATTTTGAATATTCAGTTTTTAATGGGGAATTTCAAGCAAACGGCATGAAATTTATAAATGATGATCAGAGAAAGGATAAGCCGAATTACAAACCTTTTATATCTTTTTATGGCGCCCAATTTCATCAAGAACTTATTTTATCGAATATTAATTTCACACGTGACTGCAATTTCACAGGAGCAAAGTTTTATGGTGGTGTCAATTTAATAAAAAGCCACTTCACAGCCTTAACATTCTATCGTGCGGAAATCCATGGACATATTCTGCTTACTGCATATTCTGATGAGAATGATCAAAATAAAACAATTACTATACAGAATATCTCCTTCAACCATTCTATTATATCCGGCAGAATAGATTTGGAGCATTGTGAAATTGATATTTTCGAAGGGAACTTTGTAACCATAAAGAATGGAGCTCTACTGAGAATTTCTAATTCAGAGATAAAAAAGCTAGACTTATCTGCAACACATAACGATGGTGTAATAATTTTTGAAGATAATTCTGATAAAATCGAGGAATTCATTTTTAAAGGTACAATCGTTAGTGGAGTTGTTGAACTTGAAAATACTGAGATAAAAGTAATTAATGATCGTAAAACTGCTCGTGTTCTTAAAGAAGCTGCATTAAAAAGCGGAAACAGTATCGATGCTTTAGAATATAGAAGAAAGGAGATGCAGCTATTTAAGAAAGAGGTGAATAAATCCAACCGTCGAAGCACTAAATTATTGTTGAGTCTAAATGGCCTTTCGAATAATCATGGTACCGATTGGATTAAGGGTATTATATTCACATCTATCTGTTGGGCTGGTTCTTATCTGCTTTTTCTTATTACTTCAAGACTTGGAGATATTTATTATTGGCTTAGTGGCCAATCAATAACTTGGACATTTTTGCAGGATTTTTCCAACGGGATAGGTTATTTATGGTCATTAGATTTTTTAAGCACATTAACTGAATGGATCGTTCAGTTTGAATTTACAACTGCTTGGTGGCTGAATGTATTGAAACCGGTACAATTTATTTTTGTAATTCTATTCTATATTCTTGGTAAAATATTAATAGGTTATGGTATCTATCAAACAATCTCAGCCTTCAGAAAATATGGGAGATAGACTAATATCAAAGATTTATGTATTGAATTGATCAATGACATCGCAAAGCAAATTTATTTAGATCTAATTGCTCATTCAATTATATATCGTGCGGCTTCCCCAGTAGTTACTTGCAGAAACCCAGCTTCATCGGCGGTCATTAACATTTAACTCCTGCTGATTTATTGAGCTTGCACAGGTTTGGTAATTTTTATTGCAAAATCAAGCTCTACGTAACCAATCAGTTCAGCAAAAAAGCTTCTAAACAAAGCTTCAAATTGATCATATTCCTGATACAAAACATCAATGGCCCATTGACTGTTGGCCGGCAGCGAAGTCCGGTTAGACATGATATCCAGAACCTGAAGCAAATTATTCCGATTAGCGTATGATTCCAGACGCCTGTGCTGAATCAGGAATGGAAGAAACTGTTTAACGCGAACAGGCAACAGCCAGAAATCGCTCAAAAATACAGCGTGGGCATGTTTGGAAAACTGCCGCAAAGTAACCGGAGAATATTCGACCCAGTTAGCTGCCAGAAAATGATCAAAGAAAATATCGGTCACAACACCTGAATATCGTCCATAACCAGGTCTCAGCAGTTTCATACATTCCTTCACATCGGCATGCTGATCGGTAAAAAAATCAATGCGTCGGTGAAGCTTGATTCCAAAAGCGACCTGTTCAGGATATTGAAGATATTTATTTCCCTTCACATAATCGCCAATGAAATTACCAAGTTTGATCTCTTCCGAATCGCCGGATAAATACAAATGGGCCAAATAGTTCATTTGAAAATTAAATAAAAAAAGATTAATCCACATCCTAAAGTCTGGCAAATATACACTTAAGGGATTCAATAGAAACAGCTAACACTGTTAATTATTGGTTAAAAAGAAAGTACTGTTTAAAAAACGCCCTTTTTGAATTTTTCCTATCTTTCACCAATCTAAAAAATGAAGTCATGCCAAAGAAAATTGCCGCTTTTGGTGAATTGTTATGGGATTTGCTTCCTACTGGCAAAGTTCTGGGAGGAGCTCCTGCCAATTTCATTTACAGGGTCAATTCATTTGGCGACCAGGGAACACTGCTGAGTAAAGTAGGGAACGACAAAGCCGGAAGAGAGGCCAGGGAAGCGCTCCGAAAACTGGGAGTATCTGATGAAAATGTCCAGACAGACTATGAATTTCCAACAGGCACAGTAAAAATCAAAATAGATAGCAATGGAAATCCTGATTTTAACATTATCACTGATGTTGCCTATGACCATATTGAAATAAACACCGAAATGATTGATGCTTTTAGTCAGGCTGATTGTGTTTGTTTCGGCACCCTGGTTCAGCGGTATGGAATTTCTAAAAACACCTTGCGCGAACTGATTCATGAATCGCCGGAAGTGGTCAAGTTTCTGGATATCAATCTCCGAAAAAAATGCTACACCCCTGTAACCGTTGAAGATAGTTTACGAATGGCGACCATTCTGAAAACCAACGACGAGGAACTGATGATTGTCAAAGAATTACTCGGATTAAAGAATGATAGTATAAAGGATCTGGCCAAAGAAGTCATCGAAAAATACGACCTTGAGGTTCTTCTCTGCACCCTCGGACGCAACGGAGCATTCAGCCTGACTCCACAGGATGTTTTTCATTATGACCCCGGATATCAGATTAGTCTGGGCGATACGGTTGGTTCGGGTGATGCATTTTCCGCAGGATTTGTACATTATTATATAAACGGATCCACGATTGAAGAAGCCCTTCGTTTTGGAAATGCTGCTGGTGCCATGGTCGCAACAACAACAGGAGCCACATCTCCAATCAGCAAAGAAGAAATCCTGAATTTTATGATTATTCCACAAAACCGGAACTCCGAACGGTTTCATCAGTAAACCGAATAAAGCAACTGTTCAAAGTCGACAGTGATCAATTTCAGTTTCCAGAAGGCATAAATTGTCATTTGTTATACGTCACTGGTGGTCAGAGTAATTCTGCAAAGAACTATTAAATGACAACTTAATGACTATTGAATGACAATTAAATTTGAATTTCAGAGTCAATCAGTCCTTCGATCGCCAGGGCATCCGGATCATCCCTGCCTGAGCCATTGTCATAACAATCACTCCGGAAATAGTAATTCCACCACCCCACACCTGAACAGCAAGCGGTAAGTTTCCGAAGTAAAAATACGCAATGATCAGAACAAATATTCCCTTCAAACTCTGAATAATGGATGACCGGGAAGCTGTAATATACCGGTAAGAATAGAAGAACGATAACAGGCCAATAAACGAACCGAAAAATGCACCCAAAGCTATGTTTTTAAATGCACTGACCGGAATGACCACAGACTGCCCACTCCAGAGGAAATACCCCAGAAAGAAGAGAAAAATCCAGCCATTTGAATTCAGGTTAAAAACTTCGGGACTCGCTTTTCGAACGTTCTTTTTCACGATAATCGACAGTGTTGCGGCAAAAAAAGTATTGATCACCACCCAACCGGTTCCGGGAATAAAAAAGCGATGCCAATCCAGGTCGCCTGAATAGCTGATAATAAATGCACCGACAATTGCCATGAATGCACCCATAGCTTCAATCCAGGTAAACCGCTCTTTTAGAAAAGAGATTCCTAAAATGCTCATAAAAACCGGAAAGAGATTGCCTAAAAACGAAGTGACTGAAGGATCGGCAATGGCCCGGATAGCCAGGAAAAAAGTAATATTGGAGATAATATCAATGGCTCCAAGAAGAACCAGCAGACCAATCACCTTTTTAGGAATACCCGGTAACTGCCTGAATTTTCCGGTAGCCAGAATAAAAATCAGATTCAGTAAAAACCCAATGCCAAAATAATACAGTCCAAACTGAGCCAGTTCAACCTGATTCAATCCCGCTTTACTGAAAACATAAAGACTGGAAAAAGCAATTGTTCCAACCAATGCATAAACATATCCTTTCCACTCTTCCGATTGATTTGCAGCCATTTCTAAAATACAAAAAGAGAAACCTCAACATGGAGATTTCTCTTTCGCAAGATATTGTATTTTTTAGACTACAGGCGTTTTTTGATCGCTTTTGTAGCTTCTTCGAAACCTGGTTTTTCGAGCAGGGCAAACATATTCTTTTTGTAAGCCTCAACTCCCGGCTGATCGAATGGAATTAATTTACAGAACTCATCAAGCTTTTCGAAAACAGAAATTCTAACTTGAACAACTTTTCACCTCCAAAATCTTTATATTTGTAGAAAGCTCTAAAATAAAATGAAATGACTTTGAAAACAATAAAGAAACAATTCGACGAATATTTACCACTATTGTCAAACCAACAGCAAGCTTTGGTTCTGGAATTTGTTAAAAGTCTTTTAAACAAGGATGCTGATGTAAAACGTATTAGCCGCAAACAATATAATCAGGAAATAGATGCTGCGGTTAACCGGGTTGAAGATGGAAATTTTGTTACACATGAAGAATCAATGAAGGAATTATCGAAATTAGAACCCATGTCAATAAGCAATCTCCATAAGATGATTGATAAGGCTAAAGAGGATCATAATACTGGCCGGGTCATTTCTCACAATGAGCTGAAGAAAAAGGTGAAGAAATGGGAATAAGGATCGAATGGTCGGAGTTATCGGAAAGACAACTCAAAGACATATTTGATTACTTCTCGCTTAAGGTAAATGTAAGAATAGCCAGGAAAATAATCAATAGAATAATGGAAAGAGTATCGATTCTGGAAAACAATCCGTTAGCAGGTCCTCAAGAAGAACTTTTAAGTAATTATTCTGAAGATTTCAGATACCTTATCGAAAGCAATTACAAGATAATTTATTGGAAAAATGAAAATCTGATCACCATTGCATCTATCTTTGATTGCAGGCAGAACCCAAAAAAGGTAAAAGAAATTAAGCCAATCAACCCTGATCCTTCGGATAAGCTTTAGATAAATGTAAACCTATGATCAGTATTGATTAAAATTATTTCGGCCATTTCTAAAATAAAAAAGAAAGCGAAACCTCTTTCCAGAGATTTCGCTTTTTACATCTATCGTATTTTTTAGACTACAGGCGTTTTTTGATCGCTTTTGTAGCTTCTTCGAAACCTGGTTTTTCGAGCAGGGCAAACATATTCTTTTTGTAAGCCTCAACTCCCGGCTGATCGAATGGATTAACTCCTAAAGTGTATCCGCTTAAACCACAAGCCAATTCAAAAAACTGAATCAACTGTCCAAGGTAATACTCGTTCAGTTTAGGCATAACAATTTGGATATTTGGAACACCACCGTCGACATGAGCCAGCATAGTTCCAAGTTCTGCCATTTTATTCACCTCATCAACGCGTTTTCCTGAAAGGAAATTCAGGCCATCGAGATCATCGGCATCTTTCGGGATACGAACTTCGCGATCGGGACTTGCAATAGAAATCACCGTTTCGAACAAAGTGCGTTCACCTTCCTGAATGTATTGTCCCATGGAATGCAGATCAGAAGAAAAATCAACCGCAGCAGGGAAAATACCTTTATTCTCTTTTCCTTCGCTTTCGCCGAAAAGCTGTTTCCACCATTCAGCCAGAAAATGAAGTTTCGGATTAAAATTGACCAGAATTTCAACCTTTTTTCCGTTTTTATAGAGTTCGTTACGAACCGCTGCATATTGAGCAGCTATGTTTTCTTCGAACGGAACATTAACTCCGGTTGCAGCCTGCATATCGGAAGCACCTTTCACCAAAGCACGAATATCAAATCCGGCCACGGCGATCGCCAATAACCCAACCGATGTCAGTACCGAATAGCGGCCACCAATATCATCAGGAATAACAAAGGTTTTATAGCCTTTGGTAGTTGCCAGAGAGCGCAATGCGCCTTTACTGGCATCAGTAATTGCCACGATACGTTCGTTGGCTTCTGCTTTACCATATTTCTCTTCGATATCCTGTTTCAGTAAGCGGAATGCAAGTGCAGGTTCGGTTGTCGTTCCTGATTTGGAAATTACTGCCATTGCATACTCTTTGGTCTTCAGCAATTCGCGCAATTCGAACAGATAATCTTCGCTGATGTTTTGTCCGGCAAAAAGAATGAACGGGCTTTTACGTTCCTTCAGATGAGCAAAATTATCAGAAAGCGCATCAACGACTGCTTTCGATCCAAGGTATGAACCTCCAATACCAATAACCACAAAAATATCGATGTTTTTTGCGACTAATTTAGCAGCTGTAGCCTCATAATCGGCCATTTCAGCTTCACTGATTGAAGTAGGCAAATTAGTCCAGCCTAAAAAATCGTTTCCTTTTCCTGTTTTGTTGAAAAGTGCACGATTATGATTTTCAATCGCTTGCTTGTATGAAAAAATCGAGTCTTTTGAAATTGAATCAAAAGTCTTATCAAAATTTAAAGAAATTCTTTCCATTTTATATTTATCTAAGGTGTTCTGTTAATAATCGGATTTCAATGGTGGGGGAAATGTTTTCGTACAAAATATTATAAACAGCTTCAGAAATAGGCATATTCACCCTGAATTCTTCGTTGATCTCTTTGATGGATTTGGCTGCATAATAACCTTCAGCCACCATGTGCATTTCGAGTTGTGCAGAACGAACCGAATATCCTTTTCCAATCATGGTTCCGAAAGTCCGGTTACGCGAGAATTGCGAATAGGCTGTCACCAATAAATCGCCCAGGTAAGCTGAGCTTTTGATATCGCGGGTAATAGGATGTACTTTATCGACAAAGCGTTTAATTTCCTGAATGGCATTTGAGATCAGAACAGCCTGAAAATTATCGCCGTAACGCAATCCGTGAACAATACCGGAAGCTATGGCCACAACGTTCTTCAGGACAGAAGCATATTCCGTTCCGTAAATATCGTCTGAAACATGGGTGCGGATATACGGGCATTCGAGCCGGAAGGCAAATGCTCTGGCTTTTTTCACATCAGGACAGGCAATGGTCAGATACGACAACCGTTCCAGTGCAACTTCTTCAGCATGACACGGACCGGCAATAACCCCAATCCGTTCATAAGGAATATTAAAATACTGATGCAGATACTGACCAACAATCAGATTATCTTCAGGAACAATACCCTTGACGGCTGAAACCACAAATTTCTGACTCAGGTCAACCGTTAAGTTCATCATAGCCTCTTTCAGGAAAGCCGAAGGAATAGCCAGTATTATAATATCTACATCTTCAACAGCCTCATTAATGTCGGTGAAGAAATCAAGACGGCTTACATCAAACTCAACTCCTCTTAAATAGCTGGGATTGTGCTTAAATCGATTAAATTGTTCGACATTATCCGGGTTTCGGAAATACCAGTTGATTCGATCAACATTGTGCAAAAGAATTTTTGCCAAGGCTGTAGCCCAACTTCCACTTCCGATTATTGCGATTTTTGAGTTTGCAAACATTTTTGTATTTTCTGATTTTATGACAACCATTTAGTTACATCATTGATAGATGGGTTGTCCAAACCCAGTTTATTTTTTTTGTTGAATCCACAAATGTCGTTAAAAAATTTGCCGGCTTTAATTTCTTTCAAATCTTTAACTTTTTTTAACCCTATCTGCCGGATTACATCAATCCATTCAGCCGGAATTCCGAGCTCCAGAAATTTCTCATCCGGATCTGGGGCTTCAGCAAGCTTCTCTGGTTTCATTTGGGGAAAGAAAAGCACATCCTGAATCGACAAATTATTGGTCATAAACATGGCCAGCCTGTCAATACCAATACCCATTCCTGAAGTTGGCGGCATGCCATATTCAAGCGCACGCAGAAAGTCCTGATCAATGAACATCGCTTCATCGTCACCTTTCTCTGATAACTTCATTTGATCTTCAAAACGTTCGCGCTGATCAATCGGGTCATTCAGTTCAGAATAGGCATTGGCCAGTTCTTTACCATTCACCATGAGTTCGAAACGCTCTGTCAATCCGGGAACTGAACGATGTTTCTTGGTCAGTGGCGACATTTCAACCGGATAATCCGTAATGAACGTTGGCTGTATATAGTGATGTTCGCATTTTTCACCGAAAATCTCATCAATCATTTTTCCTTTTCCCATCGTCGGGTCGGTTTCGATTCCGAGTTGTGTACAAATATCACGAAGTTCACTTTCCGATTTGCCTGCAATATCAAACCCGGTATGTTCTCTGATTGAATCGTACATGGTCACACGTTTATAAGGACGTTTGAAATCAATGACCACATCACCAAGCTGAACATCGGTTGTTCCATGCAAAGCAAGAGCGACCCGCTCAATCATTTCTTCGGTAAAATTCATCATCCAGATGTAGTCTTTGTAGGCTACATAAATTTCCATGACCGTAAACTCAGGATTGTGAGTACGGTCCATTCCTTCGTTGCGGAAGTCTTTTGAAAATTCGTAAACACCATCGAATCCACCAACAATCAGTCGTTTCAGATAAAGTTCGTTGGCGACACGTAAATAAAGAGGAATATTTAAGGCGTTGTGATGCGTAATAAACGGTCGGGCAGTTGCACCTCCGGGGATTGATTGCAAAATCGGCGTTTCAACTTCAAGATAACCCTGATCGTTGAAAAACTGACGCATGGTATTGATGATCTTCGTCCGTTTGATAAAGGTATCTTTCACCTGCGGATTCACAATCAGATCGACATAGCGCTGGCGATACCGCATTTCAGGATCGGTAACTGCATCAAACAGCTGTCCGTCTTTTTCCTTCACAACAGGTAAAGGCCTAAGAGATTTACTCAACACACAAAACTCCTTGACATGAATGGAAAGTTCACCAACCTGTGTGATAAAAGCAAAACCTTTCACACCAATTACATCGCCAATATCGAGTAACTTTTTAAAAACATCATTGTACAGACTTTTATCCTCACCCGGACATATTTCATCACGGTTCAGGTACAATTGAATTCGTCCTGAGGCATCCTGTAATTCAGCGAAAGAAGCTTTTCCCATAATCCGGCGGGTCATAATCCGTCCAGCCAGAACAACTTCCTTATAATTATTTAATTCAGAATTGTAATTTTCTTTTACCTCAGAAGTAGAAACATTTACCGGGAATTCAGCTGCGGGATAAGGATCAATTCCCATTTCCTTCATCTTCTGCAAGGAGTTTCTCCTCACGATTTCCTGTTCGCTTAATTCAGATATGCTCATTTCGTAGGGACTAATTTAATTTCAAAAAAATTTCCGACAAAGATAACAAACTATTGCATAATAGAAGAGAGGGCAAACAGTGAGTTTCAGTTCACGTCCTTCGACAAACGGCAACTCACTGTTAATCAATGCTGGTTATTCATAGGACACCTGTCACTAAAAACAACAGAAAAGTCATATCTGACAGATGAAATCCATTTTCATCATCACCAACCGTTTCGTTTTACGATCTGAACTACAATCAGATATTTAAGATTAAACATGAAAATGATGTCGCAGAAATAAGCTTTTAACAAGATGTACCGTGGAAAACCGGTAGTCTAATTTTATTAACAAAATGTGAATTAATGTGATTGATTTACTTTCGGGATCTGCGTTCATTTTCTATCTTTGTGAAATTTTCGTATAAAAAACATTGTTCTGATACAAAACGAATGGGTAAAGTCTGGAATATAAAAAAAGAGGGCGATATTAATATCATAAAACAGTTATCGGTTACGTTAAATGTCAATATGGTTGTTGCCAATCTTTTAGCTCAACGAGGCATCACCACATATGCCGAAGCTCAGGCTTTTTTCAGACCCAAACTATCCGATCTCCACGACCCTTTCCTGATGAAAGACATGGACAAAGCAGTAGAGAGACTGGAAAGAGCAATCGATAACCAGGAGAAAGTGTTGATTTACGGCGATTACGACGTTGACGGTACAACATCGGTAGCGCTGATGTACCAGTTTCTTCGCAGCCGCCTTAAGAACCTTGACTATTACATCCCGGACCGCTACTCGGAAGGATACGGAATTTCGAAAACCAGCATACTGTACGCTGCCGAGCAAAAAGTAACGCTTGTTATTGTACTCGATTGCGGAATAAAAGCCGTTGAAAAGATTAAGATGGCAAAAGACCTGGGTATTGATTTCATTATTTGTGATCACCATAATCCTGACGATGTAATTCCTGATGCCTATGCAGTCCTTGACCCCAAAAGACGGGATTGCAGCTATCCATATAAGGATTTGTCGGGTTGTGGTGTCGGCTTTAAATTTCTTCAGGCTTTTTCGAAAAAAAATGATATTCCTTTTTCAGAATTAGCTGAATTACTGGATTTACTGGTAGTCAGCATTGCTTCCGACATTGTTCCGGTAACCGGAGAAAACAGGATACTGGCCCATTTCGGATTACGAAAACTCAATTCATCACCGAGTATCGGGCTGAAAACCATCATGCAATATTCAGGCTTAAATACGGAAGAAAAATCGGTCAGTGATATTGTGTTCAAAATAGGACCACGCCTGAACGCATCGGGAAGAATTGAACATGGGAAAAAATCGGTTGCCATTTTAACGGCTACCGATGAGAAAGAAGCACTCCTGCTTGGTGACGAAATTAATTCGTACAACGAAATCAGGAAAACGCTTGATCGTGACATCACTCAGGAAGCCCTGGAAATGATACAGCGCGACCCCGGACACGAAGCGAAAAATTCCACGGTAGTTTATAACCGCGATTGGCATAAAGGTGTTGTTGGTATAGTAGCGTCACGTTTAACGGAGCATTATTACCGGCCAACTGTTGTTCTGACTGAATCAAACGGGATGGCCACAGGATCGGCCCGGTCGGTGCGCGATTTCGATTTATATGAAGCCATTGGCGCCTGCAGCGATTTACTCGAATCGTACGGTGGACACATGTATGCAGCAGGACTGACACTGAAAATTGAGAATATCTATGAGTTCTCGCAGCGATTCGAAGAAATCGTGACCAAACAGATTACCAATCAGCAGCAAACCGAATCCATTGAAGCTGAAGCTAAAATTTATCTGTCCGATATTACGCCAAAGTTTTATCGTATTCTGAAACAGTTTGCTCCTTTTGGCCCGCACAACATGATTCCGGTTTTTATTTCTGAAAACGTACTTGACAGTGGCTCCAGCCGGATTGTAGGTAAAAAAATGGAACATTTAAAACTCGATTTGATTGAACCCACCAGCAACTCATCCAAGTTTTCAGCCATCGCGTTCAATCAGGCCAGCCATTTTGAGTCCATCTCCCAGGGACTACCTTTCGACATTTGTTATTCGATCGCTGAAAACGAATTCAGGGGCAAAACCAGCCTTCAACTTTATATCCGGGACATCAGATCCAAAACATATTAGGGCCAGCGCCAAAACATACTGAACGGCTCCGGCTTCAACCGGAATTTTCAATCGTTATTTCTTTCAGGGTATTATTCGTTGTTATTATCGGTATAACAAATGAGTGAATGCGCATCAATAATTCCCCGAAGTTTAAACTGATCAGTTGATATTGTTTTGGGGAAAGGTATTGGTCTGGTTTTCAAGTATCGAATCAAAATACGATTATTTAGCCCGAAATCAAAGATACTGTCCTCAGGCCGGACAGGCTTTTGCTTTTTTTCTACAACAAAAAAAAGTAAATATCCCGATAATTATCGGGCCGCCGCCGCTGAAGAAGAAAAACAACATCAACACTGCATAAATTCCCGAATGAATTAGATTGAAACATCATTCTTCAAATTTGAAGTAACACTTGATCGGAGCGAGTGCGAGGGCCGTCAAAACGCCCGGCTGAGGGTTCGTTTTGACAAGATTTTTGCTTACTTTTCATCGATTGGAAAAGTAAGGGCCAGTCCGGCCTAAGGACAGAAAACGGATTTGGAATTGACCGTTTTAATATTGCTCCACCACTATTATGAAGTGATCCGTTTAAACTGAATCATTTCCCAAATTAAGCTGATCTGAATTTATTAGATCAAAAAAACCTGCTTTCAACTGGGATTAAACGACTGAAAGCAGGTTTTTAAAGGATATGTTATTTCCGGAGATATAATCCGTTTAATCTTTGTTCATCAGATTAAGCTTTCCTAATCCCCAGAAAATCAAAGATAATATCACACCAACAATGGCGGCAAAAGCCATTCCTTTTAGCTGAACAGTTCCAATACTGATACTGGCGCCGCTAACACCAACAACAAAGGTGATTGCTCCAAGCACCATGTTGCTGTTTTTACTGAAATCAACCTTTTGTTCAACAAACATCCGGAATCCCTGTACGGCAATAACACCGTACAACAACATGGTAATACCTCCCATGACTGCATTCGGAATCGTTGATATCGCGGCTGAAACTTTACCGATTAAAGAAAATGCAATGGCGAGGATCGCTGCACCGCGGATAATCCAAACCGAATACACGCGGGTAATGGCCATAACTCCGATATTTTCACCATAAGTTGTATTGGGAGGTGAACCGGCAAATCCGGATAAAACATTACTGATTCCATCGCCAAGCAATGACCGGTGCAGACCTGGATTTTCCATCAGATTCGAATCTGTAATTTTCCCGGTCACGATCAGGTGACTGATGTGTTCGGCAAGAACAACAATACAGGCCGGTGCAATAATAACAATGGCATTCAGGTCGAATACAGGAGCCTGGAACTTAGGCAGGGCGAACCATGCTGCGTTGCTGATTAGTGCCGTATCGACCATCCCCATGGTCAATGCCAGCAGATAACCGGTAACGACAGCAAAAAGAATTGGAATAACCTGCATAAAACCCCGGAACAACACCGAGCCGATGATTCCTATAATTAATGTAAACATAGAAACGATAACCACATCAGGAGCTACCACAAATGGCTGAACGACTTGTCCGACAGCGGTTGGCCACGGAGCAAGACCTGACATCTGTGCTGCAACAGGAGCAAGTTCGAGACCGATTATAGCTACAACGGCACCCATAACAGCTGGAGGCATAACCACATCAATCCACCGGATACCCCAAAATTTAACTACAAATGAAATCAGGATAAAGAACAATCCGAAAAAGATGAATCCAGACTGTGCATGAGCAAATCCGCCATACGTACTGATCACCAGCATGGCAGGTGCAATAAATGCAAAACTGGATCCCAGGTAGGCCGGAATACCACCTTTGGTAATCCAGGTATAGACTAAGGTACCAACACCGTTCATTAACAAGGCAATCGCCGGATCGACTCCCAGTAGAATGGGAACCAGAATTGTAGCTCCAAACATCGCCGTTAAATGCTGAAAACTGAGTGGTAAACTCTCTAACAGTGGTAGTTTCTCGTGAATGCCAATAATTCGTCTCGCCATTTGTACTTCTCCTTTGATTTATGTTTTAGTTTATTTTCAATTGATTGGGTGGTGGTTTTTAAAAAACCGGATGAAATTAGCAATTGTTTTTAGATATGAACGGACAATGACCGAATAATCCGGTTTTTGGACAACAGGAAATTCGTACAGGTTTTATTGATTACTGATCAGACAAGAAGACCTCCCTGGTTTCCAAAGCGGGAATAGCATTGAAAATCCTTTCGCAAAGTGCGGAAGCTCCAAATGGTGTGTGGAGAACCTTCTGCAATATGTAGAACCTTCAACCGAAGACCAGGGAACCTTCTACCAAATGTAGAACATTCTACCGGAGACAGGGGAACATTCTACGAACGGTAGAACCTTCAACCGGAGTATGGAGAACCTTCTACACTTTGTAGAACCTTCAACAGAAGATAGGGGAACCTTCTACACTTTGTAGAAACTCCAACTGGTGTCATGGGAACATTCCACAAAATGCAGAAACCTTAAAATGATATAAAAGACCAGAAAGAATAAGCAAGCCCCGATGAAGCCGAATAATACAGCAAACAGATTGTATAACAGATCCCAAAGGATTAAATAAATATGCTCAATAAGAATAGAAGCTCAGAAAAGTAATTTATATTTGGTGATAGATACTAGTTGTAGGGCAGTTAATCGCAACATGAAACAGTATCGGTTCTTGAAATATTTTTTAAATTGACTGTTCTAACAGCTTGAGATATTTTCGGATTTTAAATGGACGTGTTTATATATATCCAAATTGGAGATATAAACACACCTTTTGAGATCGACAAAGTAGAAATAAACACAATAGACTATATTAATTCGTTGTGCATAATATTACAAGACCTATGAATAAAATGAATTTTAAAAAATATCTTGGCGAAGGATTGCTAATTGTATTTAGTGTGCTTTTTGCCCTTTTTATTAACAAAACATATGAAGATGCCAGGACAAACCGATATAAAAACAATGCCATCAAACAAATTAAGGCAGAGCTTTTAGACAATCAAAAGATATTAATAGATTGGATGGCAGACCATAATGCTATTCTCGAAAATCTTAAAAATTTAATTGAGAGTAAAAATGACAGCATTCAACTATTAGCCAAAAACAAAAGATATTTACCTATACAAGTAATTCTCAACAATAAAAACCTAATGGACAAACCACTGTCAAATTCAGCGTGGAGTTCAGCTCAATCAATTGGAATAATATCGGAGTTTGATTTTAAAACATTGCAGCGTATTAGTGAAACTTACGAATTACAGCAGTTAATTATGGAAACATCAATTGAAAAAATTGCTGAAAGATTATTTTTAAAATCACATGATATTGAGAATACCAAGGATATACTGATTGAATTAGGATTACGTTTCCAAAATTTACAGGGTCAGGAATATAGGTTAAAACAATTATATAAAGAAACAATCAAAATATTGGAATGAAAAAATACTGTGCCCAATAAATAGTTTCGCGGGTTAAATAGTGACAAGCAATTTGAAAAACGACTGAAAAACTTATTTCAGAAAAGCAATCTAGGCTTGACAAAGAAGAGATTTTTTGAAACATGGCTTAGAAGTAACTTTTCCAAACTTTTTTGCTGAAAAGTTTGGAAGACTTTTGAGCAAAAAGAAACCGCCCTACAACAGCAAAATACCCGCAAGCCGGGTTTCGTTGCTTCGTTGACAGAAAATTAGTATTTGAAAAGCAAATCTTCGTAGGAAGTTCATCGGGAAACTCCCGCCCTGCGTGTATTTGCGGAACGTTATGGGCAAGTTTGAAATCTCGCGAAAAGTAGTAACTTTGTAATTACATTCTTAAAACTTGAGACAATGGAAGTTTCTGTAATTAAAATTGGCAATTCAAAGGGAATACGACTTAGCAAAACAGTGTTGGATAAGTATAAAATCCAAGATACAGTTGAGATAATCCTGGAAAAAGGACAAATTGTTATAAAACCATTATCTAGACCGCGAAAAGGTTGGGAAAAAGCGTTCAAAAAAATGGCTGAGAATGGCGATGATAGACTGTTGATTAACGATGTTTTTGACGACGAAAACCTTGAAGAATGGAAATAAATCAATATCAAATCATTCTGGTAAATCTTGACCCAACTCTTGGGAGTGAGATAAAAAAAACCAGACCGTGCGTTGTAATTTCTCCAAATGAAATGAATAAATTCTTACATACGGTTGTAATTGCTCCCATGACAACAAGTTCTAAAAATTATCCGACCAGAATTGAAGTGAGACATGACAATAAAATCGGCTGGATAGTTTTAGATCAGATTCGAACTATCGACAAACAAAGAATAATTAAAGACCTTGGCCGATTGACAAAGTCCGAGATCAATGAGCTAAAATCTGTATTAAAAGAAACCTATATTGACTGAAAACCAGCCCATAACAGCAAAATATCCGCAAGTCGGGGTTCGGTGCTTCGTTGACAGGAAATTGAAATTTTGAAAAGCAAGGCTTCGCAGGGAATTCACAATCAGGTCCAACCAAACGATGGCCGAATTGTTTTCCAGCACCAAAGAATCAAATCAGACAGAACAACGATCTCCCCCTTCTTTCACGCCCAAACGCATTAAAATCTTTTCCATTAAGCACCACTTCGTAACGCTTGATTGAATCAGGTTTATCCCTACAAACGCAGTAAATAAAAACCAGGAATCGTTAACAAAATACCCTAGAATCAGTGAAATTAAGATAAAGCTTCCTGCAATGAGTTTTATCCAATCATTTAGAATCATATTTATACGTTTTAATCAATGAAAATTTAAAGATTACGAAATCCTGCTATGGAGAATAGAAACAGAACAATCGATAAGAAGTTTACAAAAAATGCAGGATGAGGACAATTTAGGCTATATGACGTTTGGTGTGGGAATTTACTTTTTTAAAAGCTATCAATTTACTTCATTGATCATTTGAGCTTATGCACCGAAGGTGCTAAACATAAATGACCCCAATAAAATTGAGGGTTAAAAATTAGCTGTGACTGCAACCCTGAATAGGGTTGAATAAGTGTTATGCAATTAATATTCAACCCTGTTCAGGGGTGCACTCTGTGGTACGTCCTTACCCCCAGTATTACTGGGGGTGACTAATATCATACTACTTCGTAGTATATGCTTCTTTGAATTTGTGTAATACTATTGATTTTCATATAATCCTTCTCTTACATGATCCACACGATTCGTCATAGAAGCACAATCTTGGTATTCCACCGGAACAGTTTATCCTGCAGTCCTGTATTTTAACACATGGAAAATGACAACAACAAAACAAATGATGTTATGCAGGTGAAACCTGACAGGAATCAGGATGTTCAAGCAACCTATTTAAGAGCAGTCGCATCTTAAGTTCAATGATAAATGAAAGAATCGTATTTGCCTTATGTTTATTTTACGATATTTGCCAAACAAATGCACCTCATACTTATACTTCCGGAATATAAAGAAAGAAGTAGCATCGGTCCAAACTGAACCCTTTTTAATTCCTGATAAAAATGAAAACAACAATTAAAATTCTGGTTCTATTTTCAGTCCTGTTTATTCAAGCCTGTACTAATCATGACTGCGAGAAAATTGACTGTTTTACACCTCCGGAAGCATTTTTGTTTAACGTTGTCGATAAGACAACAGGTGAAAACTTATTCAGTAACGGAAAGTATGACCCCGCTGATTTTAAAATTGTAAATCTGGCTGATAACAGCAACGTCGAATTTACTTTTATTGATGAAAATAATTTGAACATCATTCAAGTCTATACCATCGGCTGGCAAACTGAAAAAATCAATTATTCATTTGAAGCAGGAACTGAGAACCTGTTTAATCTGTATGTTGATGCATCGAGAGTCAGTGAGGAGTGTTGTTCGTTTACCCGATTCAATGAAATCCGAATTGACAATACAGAATTCGAACACATTTCAGGAACAGGAACTTATAAGATTTTAGTCGAATAAACACACCTGCAGCTCAGCCGGGCAGGTTTGCACCCCAACAAAATTCAGCACAGGCGCTCCGTTTACTTCACCAACAGCTGAAGCAAACTGGTTTCGAGTTACGACCTGAAAATAATAAATTGGTAAAACTCCGCCCCAAAATAGAAAAATAATGCGAAGCCCCGGGCTGTTCAGTATCGGCGAATTATATGAATGCGAATTTTGTGATCACGATTTTTTCAACCTGAATTCGATATTGCCCCTTATATCGCTAAAACGTGGAACTTTACATCCTACAAGTTCTAAAAAAAACACTCTTTAAAGAACAAAAAGCAAGAACTTCAGCATCCCCATCCCTTCCCTCATTAGGGAAGGGATGGGGATGGGGAGATTTAATATTCGTACATACAATTTCAAATCGAACTCAGCTTTTTAGGATCAATTCAAATTCGTGTTTTGATTTAAAGAATGGGGTATTATTTCTGTTTTCAGCGGACTTGTTCTAAGCTTAATGGTTCTGGTCACTTTTATCCTGAAGTTTTTTTTAAGCCAACAATTGCTCCAGCCGGTCGATAACAAAAACGCCAGTCGACAGCAGAATATCTTTGGACTGATGTCCGTTGGCTATTAAAACACACTGGCAGCCAAGCTCTGTGGCAACCTCAAAATCATGAACCGTATCACCAATTAAAACCATTTGACTGGCATCCAGATTCATTTCAGAAATTAACCGATGTCCGTTATCAATTTTGGAAACGGCATAATGATCGTTCAAACCCGAAACAGATTCAAAAAAGTGATTGATCTGCTGATGACGAAGACATTCTTCCAGTGTATCCTGCTTCATTGCCGACAAGACAAACTGCCGGATACCAATCGCCTGAAAATAACTGAGCACTTTCAGCGAATCCTGATGCAAACTGCATCCGTTCACCTGTTCATTGTAACGGTCGGTAAATTCCGAGGCTGGTATTTCAAAGGGTTCCGCCTCAAAATCGAAACCAATTTTCTGATAATAATCTTTAACCGGAAATGAAAAAACATCTTTATATTCAGTCACCGACAACAGTGGCAGACTACGTTTACCCAGCATTTCATTAATCGTCTGAATACTCAGACAAATGTCGTTCAGCAAGGTGCCGTTCCAATCCCAGATTATACCACCAATGCTATTCAAATCAGTGCGTTACGTTTATTGATTAAAGGATTCACATACATTTGCAGGAACATATTGCGTATTATTTCTGCATCTCCGGGGATAAGAGCAACCGCTTCAATCAACATCGAAACAAACCGGCTGAACTGTTCTGAAGTATAATGATCTGTATTTAAGCTGGTCTTATTTAGAATATCTTCGGCAATGTAATTATTGGGCCAAAGTTTAAAATTGCTGTAAATCTGCTGATCGATCAGATCTGCAAGTTTTTCAATCTGACTGGAATTTGTTTCTTCCAGAGCAATCAAGTCAATCTGATTGATAATTGGTTCGCCAAATGCAAAATGAATACGGCCTTTGTGCCTGACCAAGCCCTCTCCCATACTTTTCAAATCATCTTCCTGGGTTTTTTCAAAACCGTCCGTCTGTTTTTTATACAATTCGGCAACTTTCGAAAAACCACAAGGTTCTATTTCATACGAGATGGAGAGAGGAACAATCCTCAGTTCCTTGAAACCCACCTCAAATTCGTTAATATTACTAAAATTCAACATTTTCAACAAAGCCTGCTGTGTCTTATCGTTTCCATCTTTGGTTCTTCCTTCGCGTTGGGCAATCCAAACCGAATTATTTTTAGTCGTGATATTTCGACGGATATATTCGGACAGTTTCTTGGATGCCGTTAACAACTCCCTTGCTGGGAGATTGCGGTGAACAACAAATGCACGGTTAAGTTTTACAGTATATTCGATCCATTTCTCAATCAGCAAATTATTACCAATTGCAATTTCAGTGGTATTCATGCCTTCAAGGACAATCAGATAATTCAGGATAGCTGAATCAAGAATAATATCCCGGTGGTTCGAAATAAACAGAAAGCTTGTGTTTTTATCCAGCTTATCCAGTCCGCTTGAAGTTACACCATCCGTAGATCGTTTCAAAATAAGATCATCAACCAGTTGATAAACAAACTTATGCTGTAAATCTTTAACGGTATGAATACTCCCAAGTATCAGCTTAAATTGATCAATATTAGCCTGATCTTCAAATATAAAGTGTAAAATATGTTGAAAAGTTTCATCCTTGATCAGTAATTTGAGGTAATGATTTACCTCTGAATCATTGAATGGACGAATATCGTCGAAATTAATTTTATGAACCATCCCTTTTCCTTTTTTGACGCGCAAAGATAGCATTTGAGATTTAACCCTAGCCAAATTTATGCATTATTTTGTTATCAGCAATAGATATAACATACTGATATCCGATGATTTAAATCATAAAATTAAATTTCTCATCAGCGAAACAAATAATCAGTATATTGCTAATAAGGGAGTTAAATTTATTTAAAACTGATATCGAAGCTGAATTTTAATTTCAGATTTTGTTGAAGAATCAACTGTCAGCTCACTATCCGTTTCTGCAAACCGATGGGTTGCAGCCAATTTCAACCAAAGAGTGAAATGACTGCCAAGCTTATGCTGGAAATTAAGATAACTACGAATCCCTTTTCCGTAAAGTGCCGGAACCGAAAAAGTATACAACAAATCGTTTTCGTAGGCATAAAGCCGCGAGTTGTATCCTTCGGTTTTAAAATAAGCCAATCGCCCGTTCAGTGCAAAGGATTTTTTCAGCGGTTTAAAACCAACATCCTGATAAACCAGAAACCCTTTTTCACTGCTCAGTTTTGAATAAAACGAAAATTCAAGTCTGCTCTTCAGGCTAATCTGTTCATTCAGCTTTTGAGTAAAATGAAATCGAATCCGGTTGATCAGTTGCTGTTCGTTATAGTTCAGATTTTCCAGAATTACACGCTGCGCCTTGTCTTCCTGAAAAAGCCTCAGGTATAAATTGGTTTCCTGCGATGGACTATATGACAGCTGTGCCAGAAATTCGGTTCCCGCTGATGGTGCAGCGGTGGTATATTTTATCCATTTAAACCTGAAGAAATCGCCATAAGCCCATAGAATCCAATGCGGAGCCGGAAAGAGTTTCAATCCCAGATACAAGGCATGTTCGTCGTTTATCCTGGATGATTCGGTGAAAGCATTCGAATAAAAACTGAAATACGTTTTATTGATGTTGCGGTAAACCAGCGACAACTCGGCATTCGAAGCAGGTTTCGTCATAACACCCAGAAGCAGTGCTTTTCCTGAATTGGCGCTTATTGCAGCCTCTCCAAAAAAGAATACTTTTCGAATGGAACCTTTCCAGTCAAATCCGCCCACCATACTTTCCTGACCTTCCGGCAGAAATTGATTATACGGTTCATCGCTTCGGTCCATTTTCACATCAAAACGGGTATAAACAGTTGTAAAACCAAACGACCAACGATCGTACGAATAAGAAAGATGCGCGCCTCCGGAAAGTTGATTCAACGAATTTTCACCTGAAATTTCCGATTTCGTCCGATGGTATCCGCTGGTTTGGAAGGCACCAAAATACGGAGTTCCATCAAGTGTATCGACGCTGGCATCCAGAGGATGAAGGGAGATAAACGGTGAAAAAGTAAAATGCCGGTAATTGATTTGTCCTGCCAATCCCCGGAAGAACTGATTTTCGTCGGTCGACGAATACGAACGAATTCCCTGATTCGAACGAAAAACCTGTGTTGCATCGGCTGATTTTCCCATCGAAAAACCCTGCCAGACAACCAGTCCCTGACCAAACCGCACATGGTAATCGCCTGCAAAAATCCGACTTCCGTGTTGTCCGATCCTGAAATTTACAAAAGCACTCGTGTAATCGGGCACATATTTATTCGACCGATTAAAAAAGGCCTCACCCGGATCTTTTTCGGCAGTCAGTCCATATTCCAGATTCGCTGAAGTTTGTTTCAGCCGCAGGTAATACCGCTCGGGCGAACCTTCGTACTTCGACTGATCCGATTGATTTGCAGCAGAAAATGTCCGGGTTGACCTCAAAAAAAGATAACCCGTTGATTTTTTCTTTCCGGAGTGCTTTTCCTGAATTTCGAAACTGATAAATGGTTCGATTTTTTGCAGAACATCAGGAGTAAACCCATCGATTGAAGCCATTTCGTAAAGGCTGAAAATAGTTCCCGATTTTTCCCTGAAACGAATCAGGTTATTGATTTGCGGCTCAGACAACAGATGAAGACGGCTGAATTCTTTACCGGTCGCCAGATTAATGTTTAGCGGGTTTTGCCTGAACCGCTCAAAGTCGTCCAAAACTTCCTGAATATCGGCATCGTCGCTCAATTCTTCTCCGGCTGACTCAAGCAAATCTTCAATGGTTTGCTGCACCTCAGGTTCCTGAGCATTCGCGCATGGAACAACTGCGAAAATCAAGATTAAAAGTGCCAGCTTTTTAATCATCAGAATTGATATTGAAAAGATACAGACGGAGAATGACCCAAATACTGATTGTAGGTAGTTGCCATATCCATCATCAGTTTTTTAATCCGGAACCCGAATCCGGCAGAGAACTGATAAGGCTTTCCGGAAATGCCGGTTCGCAGAGATAGTGTTTCAAGAATGATGTATTCCATTCCTGCCTTCACCCTGAAATAAGAACTAAAATCATTTTCAATTTCCGAAGTGATCAGGAACGAATCTGAAGGATGGAACAATGCCCCGAAGTTCATCCGCGAAGGATACTGAAAATTTCCGGAGAGCATTTTCACTTCTGTCTGGTATGGATTCAGGATATGAAAACCCAAAACAAACTGATCGGTCAATAGATACTGAACACCAAGTTCGACACCTGCTGAACCCACTGAACGATTATCTTCCGCAAGAAATAAGCGGTAATAATTAAACTGAAAACCAAAGTTTAGTTGAGGAAAGAGTTGCCGTGAATAGGCAATTCCTAATTTTTCGTGACGAAAAGGAATTTCGCCAAACTGATAAAGAGAAACAGCAAATACCGACGACTGAACCGGGAAAACGAGCAAACCGGAGCGGGTCGATAATTCAGGAACAAAAAAGCGATTTTGAAAAGAACCGGCCATTTCAGGACGTTTGATTCGTGCAAGGCCCGCCTGATTGCCAAAAACCGACCAACAGCCGGATAATCCAACTGAAGCATCTGCTAATGCCTGATACCGGGAACCAGGATAAAACACTTCCTGTCCCCTGTTTTCAAATGCAGAAAGCATAATCAAAGCAAAACAGGAAATAACCCGTAACAATTTCATAACATTCAGGCAGAAAAAAGTTCCTGAAGGAATTTCAGGAACCAATTCGTTGCTACAAGTTACAACTATTTTGTTAACAAGTCAATGCTAATTTGTTTTAAATCTGAACTTTATTTCCGCCAGATCCTGATTGGCTTTTTCGATTTTCGACTTCAGGTTTTCCTTGAATAAATCAAGCTTCCTGGCCAGAACCGGATCACCCAGCGCCATCATCTGAACAGCAAGTATACCGGCATTTTGAGCACCGTTTACAGCAACGGTTGCCACTGGAATTCCGGGAGGCATCTGCACAATGGCCAGCAAAGAATCGATGCCACTCAAGCTTGCATTAATTGGCACTCCAATAACCGGCAAAGTAGTCATAGCGGCTATTACGCCCGGCAAATGAGCTGCCATTCCGGCTGCGGCAATAATAACCTGTATGCCACGCATTTGGGCACCTTTAGCAAAAACTTCTACCGCTTCAGGAGTACGGTGCGCTGACAACGCATTCATTTCAAACGGGATCTCAAACTCGTCCAGAATTTTGGCCGCAGCTTCCATAACACCCAAATCAGACGTACTTCCCATGATAATACTAACCTTTGGTTCCATGTTTTCAAAATTTAATTTTTTCAATAGAAATTAGTTTCGTTACTTTGTCGCTTTATTTTTCGAGCCAAAAATAACTGAAAAACATCAGGAAAAAAATTACCTGTCATCCTAACTATTTTCAACTATAAAGCAACATGAAAAACGTAACTATTATTGATAAAGAATTTGAACTTTTTATTCCTTATGAAAAGATCAGATCAATCGTTGAAGAAATGGCAGAAAAAATGAACAACGATTTAAAAGATAAAAATCCTTTGTTCATCTGTATTCTGAACGGTTCGTTCATGTTTGCTGCTGAAATATTTAAACGTATCTCTTTACTCGATGCTGAAATATCATTCATTAAACTGGCATCGTATTCGGGAACACATACAACAGGTACCGTAAAGCAATTGATTGGTCTGAATGAAGACCTCACTGGCCGCACGATTGTTGTGCTTGAAGACATCGTGGATTCGGGTATTACAATCGCCAATACCATTGAACAAATCAAAGCTAAAAACCCGGCAGAAATCAAAATTGCCACTTTGCTCATGAAACCTGATTCTCTTCAGGTTAAAGTCGATCTGGACTATGTTGGAATGGAAATCCCAAATGACTTCATCGTTGGATACGGACTGGATTACAACGGTAGAGGTCGCAATTTGATTGATATATACAAAGTAATTGAACAGTAACCCCTATTTATAATTTTGCATGTTAAATTTAGTATTATTTGGCCCTCCGGGTGCAGGAAAAGGCACTCAGGCTGATTTTATCGTTGAAAAGTTCAAACTCATTCACCTTTCGACCGGTGATTTATTACGTAGCCAGATAGCCGCTAAAACAGAGCTGGGACTGGAAGCCAAAAGTTACATGGACAAAGGCTTTCTGGTACCTGATTCGATCGTAGTCGGAATGATCAAATCGGAACTTCAGGAAAACAAAGAAGCCAACGGATTTATCTTTGATGGTTTTCCACGCACAGTAGAGCAGGCTAAAACACTCGATGTGTTATTAAGCGAAAACGGGACTCCTGTTTCAGGAATGCTTTGCCTGGATGTTGATAAAGAAGAGTTGATAAACCGGATATCCAACCGCGGTAAAACATCGGGTCGTTCTGATGATCAGGATCTCTCGATCATCGAAAACCGGATTAAGACCTACACCGAAAAAACCATGCCTTTAAAGTATTACTATAAAGAACAGAATAAATACTACAAAATTGACGGCACAGGATCAGTCGAAGAAATTGCTCATCGTTTGAGTGATACTATTTCAGCACTTTAAGATTCTGATAATAAACGTAAAAGACGAGTGGTTACTTAACCATTCGTCTTTTTTTGCGTATATTGCGCCCTTAAATTCCTGAATATTCGCTAAAGTAAACAGCTAATATTCAATCAATAACCAAATAAAATCACCAGTTCAAAACAGATCCGGACGAAATCACGGAACTTTGAACTTGAATTTTTGAACCTGAAATTTTTAGAATGGCCGATACTAATTTTGTTGATTACGTAAAAATATACTGCAAGTCCGGAAACGGTGGCCCCGGGTCAGCGCATTTCAGAAGAGAAAAATCGGAACCCAAAGGTGGTCCCGACGGAGGAGATGGTGGTCGTGGAGGACATATTATTCTGCAGGGTAATAAACAAATGTGGACGCTGCTCCATTTAAAATACCGCCGACATGTTTTTGCCGGCCATGGTGAATCGGGTGGAAAACAAACCAGTAGCGGAAGTGACGGCGGAGATGTTTACCTCGATGTTCCGCTCGGAACAGTTGCCAAAGATGCCGAAACAGGAGAAACACTTTTCGAAATCACCAATGAGGGCGAAACACAAATTTTGGTTCAGGGAGGAAGAGGCGGACTTGGAAACGTACATTTCAAATCGGCCACTCAGCAAGCACCACGTTTTGCACAACCTGGCGAAGAATTCAACGAAGGATGGTTTACGCTGGAATTAAAAATACTGGCCGACGTTGGTTTAGTTGGCTTCCCGAGTGCCGGAAAATCAACTTTACTTTCGGTTGTTTCAGCTGCAAAGCCTAAAATCGCTGATTATCCGTTTACAACACTTGTTCCCAACCTGGGAATTGTAGCTTATCGCGACAATCAGTCGTTTGTAATGGCAGATATTCCGGGAATTATTGAAGGAGCTCATGAAGGGAAAGGCCTCGGGCTTCGTTTCCTCCGCCATATAGAGCGCAATTCGATGCTTTTGTTTATGGTTCCGGCCGACGCGCAGGATTACAAGAAGGAATTTGGCATTCTGATGAATGAATTGCAGCAATTTAATCCGGAATTACTCGACAAGGATCGGTTTCTGGTGATCAGTAAAAGTGATTTTCTGGACGATGAATTGAAAGCTGAAATCAGTGAAGAGTTAAAAGACATTCCGCATCTGTTTATTTCATCCATCACCGGACAGGGAATTGTAGCTTTAAAAGATAAAATATGGGAAATTCTGAACAAACCTACTTCAGAGTAGCTAAAGATATGCCTGGCAGAGTTTAAAACCCTGTCAGGCCCAACAAATTAAAACTACACCTCTTGATTATATGAACATTTTAGAAGGAATCAAACAAATTGATCAATCGTTTTTATTGTTTCTGAACAGTTTTCACAACAGTTTCTGGGACAAAGCGGTTACCTTGTTTACAAGCACCGAAATCTGGATTCCTTTCTACCTGCTGATTGTTTATGTCATCATCAAAACCTACAAGAAAAATTCGGTTTATATCCTGATCCTGATCATTCTGGCCATTACGGTCAGCGACCAGTTTTCAGGATTAATCAAACATTCGGTTATGCGTTTACGCCCCACGCAAGATCCTGTTTTGGGTAGTTTAGTACACAATATTTACAACAGAGGCGGCATGTTCGGGTACTTTTCGGCGCATGCGGCAAACACGTTTACCGTTGCAATCATTACGGCCAGACTATTCAAAAATCACCTTTTTACCGTCCTTATTTTCACCTGGGCCATTTTGGTTTCGTACACCCGAATCTATCTGGGACTTCATTACCCCGGCGATATTCTTACAGGATGGATCTGGGGCATTCTTTCCGGACTTGCATTTTATCAGTTAATGGCATTTATTCAGGAAAAATACTTTAAATCAACGTTTCCTGAAATCAGGAAAACATCTGTTTCGCGCGAAGATTCAATCCGCTTGTTCTTATTCCTAATGATCTACGTGGGCACTATGCTTGTTACGATTAACAGGCTAACCAAATTTCAGTTTTTCAATTTATGAACGTAAAAATACTCCGGACTTACCAGACGCTTACCGAACAGAATCAATCGCTATACGAAGCAAAAAAGAAACAGATTAAATTCATTTCTTTTGCGCGCTTACTCAGTTTTATCGGAATTATTCCGGCTTATTATTACCTCAATCCGCTCAGTAGTTTTCTGGCCATCGCAGCATCCGTTCTTTGCCTGGCCGCATTTCTGATCCTGATTAAACGATTTATTCAGACTGAAAAACAACTTTCACATTACCGCCGGCTGGTTGAAATCAATCAAAATGAAATCAGCGCACAAAACCACGACCTCAGTCCATTTGACGCCGGGAATGAATTCATTGATCCGCATCACGATTACAGTTACGATTTAGATCTCTACGGAGCACCTTCCTTCTTTCAGTTTATAAACAGAACGGTTACCAGTCGCGGTAAAAAACTCCTGTCTTCACTGCTGAATCAAAGTCAGCGGCCGGCCGATGAAATCAGAAACAGGCAGGCAGCTATTCAGGAACTGGAAGAAGAACTGAGCTGGAGACAGAATTTCATGGCAAAAGGCAAGGAAAACGAAGATCAAAAAAACGAAAATCAAATTGAACAGTCCATCAGCAATTTAGTAAGTCTCAAACATCGGCGAATTATTAAATACCTCCTGATTATACTTCCACCTGTAACGCTAACCTTAATCGGACTAAGTATCGCGGGGATCGTCACCAAACAATTTTATTTACTTGCTGTATTTTCACAGTGGATCATCTTCCTGATTTACAGCAAAACAATTTCGAAGTTCCGGAAGCAATTCGAAAGCCAGTCGAAGCTGTTAAACCGGTATGCTGATATGCTAAGGCAAATCGAAGCAATGCCCTTTAAAAGTGATTATCTGAAGGGATTAAAGGGCAAACTTACCATCAACAATAAGACGGCAAGTGTCATTACTGCTGAACTTCAGAAAATACTGAATGAATTCGATTACCGGCAAAACCTGCCTGTTGGGTTTGTACTTAATTCCGTATTTCTTTGGGATGTCCGCTGCATTTTGAAGATGTATCACTGGCAGCAAAACTATGCAAAAGATTTGCCTCTTTGGTTTGAAGTAATCGCAGAAACAGATGCACTGATTAGTATGGCCAACTGCAATTACAATCATCCGGAGTGGACAAAGCCAACAGTCTCCGATTCCGGATTTCATTTTGTAGCTGAAAATCTGGGTCACCCGTTAATTGACGAAAACCGCTGCGTACGGAACTCCTTTCAAATCGTCGACAACGAACAAGTGGCGATCATCACCGGAGCCAACATGGCAGGGAAAAGCACATTCCTGCGTACAGTTGGGATCAACCTGATACTTGCATCCATTGGCTGCAAGGTTTGTTCATCCCGTTTCGAATTTAGTCCTGTCCGCGTCTTCACCAACATGCGAACATCGGATAATCTGATGAACGACGAATCATATTTTTATGCTGAACTGCTGCGACTGCAATCCATGCTCAATTTAATCCGGAATGGAGAAAAGCTGTTTATTATTATTGATGAAATGCTGAAAGGAACGAATTCAATCGATAAGTTAAACGGATCGAAAGAGCTGCTCCATCAATTGATTTCGTTGAAAACACACGGAATTGTAGCAACTCATGATTTAAATCTAACCGATCTTTCACAGATCTATCCGGCTGCAATCAAGAATCAGTGTTTCGAAGTTCAGTTGCACAACGACGAATTAAACTTCGACTACAAACTGACCGATGGAGTAACACGTACCATGAATGCCACTTTCCTGATGAAAAAGATGGGCATTATACCGAAGAATTAAAGACTCCCCCCTTCATTGCGAGGTACCGAAGCAATCTCTTGTTAGTTAAAGATTGCCACGCTCTTTAGGTCGCTCGCAATGACGCGTGCTGATGATATCATGCTCTATCAACCAGGCTCCCTATCTTTTTTACGCTTTATGAAACAGCTTTAACCCAACGATACCAGTTACGATTAGAAGGATGCAAACAATCTTGATCACATCCAGAGGTTCTTTAAAGTAGATGATGCTGTAGATAACCGTTCCCACAGTTCCAATTCCGGTCCAGACAGCATAAGCAGTACCAAGCGGTAATTCTTTAACAGCGAGCGAAAGAAAATAGAAACCGATGGCCATCGAAACCACAGTGAAAATACTCGGATAAAGTCTGGTCCAGCCTTCTGAATATTTCATTCCGACAGCCCAAACCACTTCCAATATTCCGGCAATTAATAAATAAACCCAGGCCATACTTTAATTGATATTAATAGACCACAAAAATGGTCATTTTGTTTGAGGTTTACTCCCGAATATCTACAATTCAGACTGATCAATAGAAAAACTTAAAAGTTTGAAACAGTTGCGGTGAGTTAATCCTGAAATTCAGGAAGATGAACGACAGACCACTCCGCAATAAAGAGTCAGCAATTCAAATTAGAGGGAGATGCTGCTTGTTATTTTCAAATGTAAAAACAGAATCAGTCAGCTCCATTTAGGAATCTCGCTTCCACCAGTTGGAAACAACAACGACCATGTAAGAAACCGGAATCCACTAGTTGGAAACTTCGTTCCGCTAATTGGTTTCTTGTTTCCGCATTTTAGATCAATTATTCCGCAAAGTAGTTTTGTGATTTAGCAAAAGAGATATTCCATTCCGCTAGTTGGAAACTTTATTACGCCAGTTAGTTTTTTGCTTCCGCATTTTAGAATTATCAATCCGCTAAGTAGTTTTGGGTTTCCGCAAGTTAGAGACTCCATTCTGCAAGTTGGGAACTTCAATTCGCAGAGGGAATGGCTTAGTGCAATTCGTGATCCTTTAGGAACAAGCTGTTGCTGTTTCTCGAGGGGAAGCTTACATTACACATGGATTATATCACAAAAAAACCTCCATCCCAATAAAGGAATGGAGGTTTTTTAAAGAATGGCGACGACCTACTCTCCCACAATAATTGCAGTACCATCGGCGCTGGCGGTCTTAACTTCTCTGTTCGGAATGGAAAGAGGTGGAACCCCGCCGCAATAGTCACCTAAAATTGTCAT
>Ga0209386_1000039_pt1 | contig 71681 bp, 60 predicted proteins | sample NGEPertwo_FD_184510 | JGI IMG/M metagenome (GOLD analysis project Ga0209386, IMG submission 184510) | Arctic peat soil microbial communities from the Barrow Environmental Observatory site, Barrow, Alaska, USA - NGEE Permafrost154B-two... | ecosystem: Environmental > Terrestrial > Soil > Wetlands...
TTCAAATCCGTTTTCTGTCCTTAGGCCGGACTGGCCCTTACTTTTCCAATCCCTGCCCGACGGCAGGCGGGGATGAAAAGTAAGCAAAAATCTTGTCAAAACGAACCCTCAGCCGGGCGTTTTGACGCCCCTCGCACTCGCTCCGATCAACTGTTGTTTCAAATTGTAAGAATGATGTTTCAATCCAATTCATTCGGGAATTTATGCAGTGTTGGTGTTGTTCCACCTAAGAAGAAAAAGCGTTAAAAGAACAGAAGGAGTGAGCGTTAAGAAAATTTCCCTGTTTGACGACCAGAGGGAGGTGTTTGGAAATTTTCAGCGAAACGTATTCTGTTTTTAGCTTTTTATTCTTCAGCGGCGGCGGCCCGATAACTATCGGGATGTTTACTTTTTTTTGCTGTAGAAAAAAAGTAAAAGCCCGTCCGGCTTGAGGACTGCATCTTTGATTTCGGACTAAATAATCGTATTTTGATTCGATACTTGAAAACCAGACCAATACCTTTCCCCACAACAATATCAACTGATCCTCAAAAACCGTTCGGTTAGGTGTCTTTCATTCAAAAACCATTCAAAAAAAACTGATTATGGCGGCGGATCGATTGTTTTTAAATGAAAAAACCGTAAAAAAAGACGGCACGTCGTCTATTTATGCAATCGTGAACGTTGGGAACAAGAAGTAATATTTTTTTAAATAAAATAGAAAAGAAAGGGTTTTTGTGAATCCGTTTCCTGTTTTGAGAATGTTATTTTACATACATTTACATCGCTGATATTTGTTAAAGTACACGAAATATATTCCTATATACCTGTTGGGTGTCATGCTGGGAGACCGCGAACAATCTACAGAATAAAGAACTATAACTATGGATGATTATAAAGAAGAAGTAATTGAAAGATTGAATAAAAGATTAATCTATCTGACACTTAAGGAGAAATGCAAGGAAAGGGATTCCGAAGTTATAGCCCTTGTTGATAGGGTAGTACTTTATTCTTATAGTCGAGCTAAAACAATTATAAAACATATGGGGGAATTTACTCTTCACGATGGAGAACATCTGTTTCGAGTATTAAACCTGATGGAGCTAATACTAACAGAAAAGGTTATTAAGAATCTTTCCATACCTGAATTACAATTACTTGTATTGAGTGCTATGATGCACGATATTGGAATGGCTCCAGAAGAAAAGGATGTGCTGGCATGGAAAAAAGTATTTGACTACGAACCTGAATTTGATTCAGAAGAAGAAAAAATATCAAGTGAAAATTTTAAGCGCTTTTATTCTGCTAGACCAGATGATGAAACGAGAATTTTGAATTATTTAATTCAAGGTAAGCATTCTAAAGCTGATTTGCTTAAAGGATATTTGATAACAGAATTTATCAGGTTGACCCATACAGATAGAGCTCGTGAGATAATAGAGAAAGACTGGAATAGTAAAATTGTATTTAGAGATGTTGATTTAACTGTTGAATTTGCTCAAATATGTTTTAGTCATAATGACGAGGCATTAAGCCTATTAGAATTGGATAAAAACTTTCTGTGTGGCTCTGGAATTGTAGCATGTTTACCGTTAATTGGTTTAATTCTTAGACTCGCAGATATTTTAGATTTTGATGGAAAAAGAACACCCCCAGTTTTATTCTCGCATCTATATGTTAGACATCCTGTTTCTCTTGCAGAGTGGAATAAGCACAGGGCGGTTGAAGCATGGGAAATAAATCCCGAAATTATTCAATTTGGTGCAAAATGTTCACACCCTGCAATTGAGGCCTCAATTCATGAATTTTGTAATTTCATAGATAAAGAATTGAGTATATGTAATAATATAATAGCATCCTTAAATGAATTCAATATTAGTAAAAATAGAGATATTGAAGTGAAATTTCCTTTCAAGGTAAATAGAGAAAAGATACAAACGAAACGCAATATAAAAAATAATCCTATTTACATTTATCGTAATACTCAGTTTAGCCTAAGTAAAAAGCAGGTTATTGATTTGTTAATGGGAACTAAGCTTTACGGAAGCTCAGAAGTTGCATTGCGAGAATTACTTCAGAATTCAATAGACGCTTGTCTTCTTCGTCAGGCGCAAGAACAAAAGTGGGGTAATCATTATGTTCCTGAAATTAGCGTAAAATACTATAAGTATGAAGATGATTTTGTTTTAGAGGTTGAAGATAATGGGACGGGTATGGATCAATACATTATAGACAATTATTATTCTAAGATCGGCTCATAGTTTTATAAATCGGCTGATTTTTATAGTTTGAAATCTGAATCAAATGCAGAATTTTCTCCAACTTCAAGATTTGGAATTGGAATTTTATCTTGCTTTATGGTTGCAGATACATTATGGGTCGATACTAAAAGAGTCTATGCTCCACATAAATCGAGTGAACCATTGAATATTATGGTTGAAGGTCAAGAAAGTATATTCCTGATTAAAGAAGGAAAGAGAGAAATACCTGGGACAACAACAAAACTCTTTCTAAGAGACCAAAATCCATGGGAAAGACTGAAAGAAGATGAATTTATCAAGTCTGTTGAAAACGTAATTCCAAATCCTCCATTTAAAATTAATATTGAAACATCTTCTCATCAAAAAACTAGAGATGAGAATAGCTTTATGGAAGTCGTTGCAAGTTCGATTAAAGATTTTTCATGGAGAGAACATAGTAATATTAGAATGTTTGATATTAAGTTGGACAATTTAAGCGAAGGAATCATAGGTTCTGTGACAGTTGCAATACTAGAAAGTCATGGGAAACCGGTACCAAATTTGGAATTGAAGTCTAGGAATGTTGAGATTGAAGGAAATATTTATACTTTAGAAAGGAGAATTAAAATTTCAGAAAACTCAATTTCAGAATCATCTAAGTCTATTACTATAAATGATGATGGAGATATAAATGAAGATAATTCTGTATATGAATTTGCTAAGTCAAAGTCTAAATTCTCTTTACATGGTATAGAGATACCTTCTTCTTTATTTCCTCAATCATGGCAAATGAAAAATAATCAAGTGAGGATTTCTTGGCCATTTCCTCTTTTATTTGTTGTTGATATCTGTGGGAAACGGGATTTGGACTTAAATTCATCAAGGACTGAAATTATCATGAGTGAAAAATGGATTGATTTTGAAGAAAAGCTTGCGACAATTATTTGCACACGGTTATCTGAATTAACTGAACCTGAATATTGGGGACAATTAAAAGAAATTTTCAAAGGAAACAGTAAAAATAAAATATTCATCAAGGCTCTTGATGGTATAAAATAAAAAGCACGTACACCCAACACATGGTATCGTGCATACTTGTTTTGGTGGTTTTCGAGCGTTTGTGGCTCGTGAAAAGTGGTGCAAACAGATAAGCTTTGTAATCCCGCAGGACACCATACCATCAACCGTTGTGTGTAATGTTGAAACTCAACTATAAATGGCATAAAATGAAAAGATTTTTAAATAAAAACATAATTCCGTTTTCATTCTTTTTGATGATAATCGGAATAAGTATTATCGCCTTCGCAACTACAAAAACACCCTTCAATGATTGGTCATTTAAAATAGACCCTGAATTATCCGGACAATTTGGCAGTTTTATTGGTGGTATTGTAGGGTCGCTCTTTTCTCTAGTCGCAGCCCTTTTATTATATAAAACTCTAATGACACAGGTGAAAACTTTAAAACAACAAAAAAAAGGACTTAAACGACAAAAAATAGCATCAAGAATTGAAAGCTTTGAAACGACTTTTTTCAACCTATTGTCAACACAACAAGAAATAAGAAATACTATTAAAACATACACTTTTACTTTAAATGAAAATATATCTATAAAAAGATCCGATGCTAATGGAAGAGAGTTTTTTGCATATTCTACAATAGAACTTAAGAATCTTTGGTTATGTATAAATTCAACAAAGTATTTAGGCCAACATAATTCTCAAAGTGCTGATTCTTTCAATAATCAAATAGAGGATATTAAAGACGAGAATAGTGTAAATTATATTGCAATTCCAGATGATTTTGAATCTGCTAAGTCTCAATTATTCATTCAAGAAGAGCTGAAATTCACAAACCACTTTTACGGGATTACAAATGATATTTGGGTAAAAGCCCAAGATTCAAATACTATCGAAAAAATAAAGCTAATCTATGGATTATTTTTTCAAAAGTATCATTCTGCAATTGGGCACTATTATCGACATCTCTACCACATCATAAACTATACTGATTTACATTTTCAAATGTCCAGCCAATTATCAGAAAACTCAGCAAAAAAATATATTGATTTTATTCAAGCGCAAATGTCCTCATATGAAATGATGCTGCTTTTTTATAATTCAGTTTCATTTCCAAAACTGTTAAGACTTTTAGTTAAGTACAATTTTTTAGAAAACCTTGCTTTCGAAGACTTAATCGACCAATCACATAACTGTATAGAAGGAATAAACTTAAAAAGCAGAAGAAATTTGATTTAAAATGAATAAAACACTACATACAACGAAGTTCCTTATTTAATGCGGGTTTCAGTGGTTTTTGAGCTGCGTCGCGTTGTTGAAACAACGACAATTTGTCCTTTGCGATTTAACGGAAATTTTGAAATATTGAATAAACGAATTGGCTCCGTGCAGTGCTTCGAAATTCCTCACTCCACATAGCCAAACCGTTAGTTTCATATTTAAAATGGTAAATCTTCAGTGTCAACTTCTGGAAATTTTTCGGCTTCGGCTCGTTCAATTCCCTGTTCAAGTGTCATTTGTGCTGATTGGTATTTTTTAGGTGGAATTACTTTCCCGTGCAGGTTGAGAGATTTTCGGGTTTTGACAGAGCCAAGCCAATTTAGATTTAATTTCGGACAATTAGTTTCACTATCGGGCAACTTTACTTATCTTTGTTCCATGGATAAAAGACACAAGCACAGAACAATTATTTTTTACAAGGACTACTTTCAAGAGTTCTTTGAAAAACAACGTGACAAAGTGAAGAATAAAATTATCTGGACTTTAGATTTGATAGAAGACCTTCAAAGAGTACCTGAGTCCTACCTAAAACACATTGAGAACACAGATGGACTTTTTGAGATACGGGTGCAACAAGGTTCCGACATATTTCGCATTTTTTGTTTTTTCGACCAGGGACAATTAGTCATTTTAACAAACGGATTTCAGAAAAAGACACAAAAGACACCAAAACAAGAAATTGATAAAGCAATTAAAATAAAGCAAGATTATGAAAACGAAAAAAAATAATATCACGACACTTGAACAGTTCAAGGACAAAAACTATGGCGAACGTGGAACTAAAAAACGTGACGACTTGGAAGCCGGTTACGAAAACTTCAAAATAGGAATTTTAATTCACCAAGCTAGACTTCAAAAAGGTTTAACTCAAGAAGAACTTGCAGAAAAAGTAGGAACGACAAAATCTTACATTTCAAAAATCGAAAACAACATAAAAGAAGTTCGCATTTCGACACTTCAAAGAATTGTAGAACTTGGGTTAGGTGGACATTTAGAACTTTCAATTAAACTTTGACCTTTTGATAGTTAACGTGTTAAATTTAAACAGGCAGATTCAACGAATCTTAAAAGGTGTACAGCAAATTGGCCGCGAACTTTCTGAAATTGGATTTCTGCTGTAAGTAAAACTACTCTTTCAAAAACCTCAAATTTCTTTTTAATCCTTCGAACCGTGTCCGTTTTACTGCCGAATTCCGGAATAACTCATTGAACAAGGGTTTGTCCATCTCATTCCATTCCTCTTTTTTCAGGTTCATTAATTTCATATTCGGAGTAAATGCCGGCTCATTGTGAGTTTCTGATTTTAAATTCCATGGGCAGACATCCTGGCAAATGTCGCAACCAAATGCACGGTTTTCGAATTTTCCTTTCAGCTCCGGATTAATTTCTCCGCGATTCTCTATGGTCTGATAAGAGATGCATCGGCGTGCATCCAATAGGTACGGAGTAAGTGCCTGTGTAGGACAGGCGTCAATGCAACGGGTACACGTTCCGCAGTGGTTGTGCACAAGCTTATTGTTTGCGGGTAATTCCAAATCGATGATCAGTTCGCCGATAAAAAAGAAACTGCCTTGTTCCGTCGAAATCAGGTTGGTATTTTTACCAATCCAGCCCAAACCCGCACGGGCAGCCCAGGCACGATCCAAAACCGGTGCCGAATCGACAAAACACCGGCCTTCGCAGGCTGCAATTTCCGACTGAATAAATTGCAGCAAGGCGGCAAGTTTATCTTTCATCACAAAATGGTAATCGGTACCATAGGCATATTTGGAAAGTACAGGAGCTTCAGGATCGGCCTGTTTTTCAAGCGGAAAATAATTCAGCAGAACTGAAATGACCGAGCGGGCATTGTCCACCAAAAGTCGCGGATCGAGGCGTTTATCCATATTGTTAGCCATGTATGCCATTTCTCCGTGCATCTCGTTCTGAAGCCAGTTTGTGAGTCTGGCCTTTTCGTCAGCCAGAAACCGGGCTTCAGAAATACCGCAATCCAAAAAACCGAGTTCCCTGGCTTTGGCTTTGATTCGTTCTGGTGCGTTTTCGCTTGACTTTCCCATGAGATGAAAATTTCTGAATCCAAAAATAACTGAATTTATTCTTTCCTGATGCTTTGTGCGTTTCGTATGCTTATTTTGGTTTTTTTTCCGAAATTAATTCAGTAACGGTTTAAACCTTTCGGAAAACTTTTTGTCAAATACACAATTTGACTTTATTTGTTGTAATAAATCTCTATTTTTACAAGTACCAAAAACTAAACAATCAGAATAAATCAAACCGTGAAGAATCCTCTTGAATCAACTTACCTGAAAGTATTTTTTACTTTTGTCGTTATACTACTCTTCCATTTGTCGATTTCTGCTCAGAATATTCAGGAGAAGCTAATTAACGGAAAATTTCAGCAAATAAGTCTTCAGGAGTTTTTCAATACTCTTGAAAAAGATTACGATATTCATTTTTATTACCGGTCTGAATGGATCAAAACCAATGTTGTCAATCAGGAATTTAAAGAAATGCCGTTAATTCAGGTACTCAATCTGCTTTTTGACGGGCAGTCACTGACATACCGTTTTTTTCAGAACAATTCGGTAGTCGTTTTCCCTGAAGGCAGCGATGGTCGTAATGTGATCGGCGCTGATGAACCGCAGGTGCTGGTAATTGGCGATCCGCTAAATGAAGGCCGGTATTCTGCTGCCAAAATTAAAGGGAGAATTCTGGATGGTAAAAACAGCGAACCCTTAACCGGAGCAATCATTTTTCATCCGCAAACCGGAATTGGCACGACCAGCAATTCGTCCGGAAATTATGAGCTTGATTTGCCAACAGGCGATCATACTCTTCAGGTCTCGTTTATGGGATATGAAGTTCTGAGCCAGAAAATAAAGCTGATTGAAAACGGTACTGCCGATTTTGAATTGTTTGAAGAAAGCCATAATCTGGATGAAGTAACCATCACAGGTGACGACACCAAAGCATCGAAAGCTCAAATGAGCATGGTGAAAGTCAATTCAAAAATCCTGAAGGAACTGCCGGTGTTGATGGGCGAAGCTGATATCATTAAAAGTGTGATTATGATGCCCGGAGTTCAGAGTGTAGGCGAAATGTCATCGGGGTTTAATGTTCGGGGCGGGAACAACGATCAAAACCTGATTCTGATGGACGGAGCTCCGGTTTTCAATACTTCGCATCTGTTTGGGTTTTTCTCCATGATCAATCCTGATGCGGTGAAAGATGTGACACTTTTCAAGGGAGGAATTCCTGCTTCATACGGCGAGCGTATTTCGTCGATCATGGATGTTCAGCTCAAAGAAGGGAACACCAAAGCTATTCGGTTTTATGGCGGAATTGGCTTGATTAACAGCCGGTTTACGCTTGAAGGACCATTCTCGAAGAAAAAGAAAAGCACATTCCTGATCGGTGGCCGTTCGACGTATTCCGACTGGATCATGAGGCAATCGAAAAATGAGCAATTCATTAATAGTGTGGCCAATTTTTATGATGTAAACGCAACACTCAATCTGGTTCTGGGCACAAACAACACACTGAAACTGATGGGTTACATCAGTAATGATGTGTTTAACCTGAATTCAAACTCGCTTTACAATTACGGAAACATTATTGCATCGGCCAACTGGAAAGTGAACATTTCGAAAAGTCTGATTTCGAACCTGAACCTGGCTTACAGCAAATATGATTTTAAACTTGACCAGGATGACGATTATATCGCGGAAGACGATTATCGGCTGAAAACCGGACTGGAATATGGCAGTATGAAATACATCATGTCGTGGTTGCCCAACGAGAGACACCGCATCAATACAGGTATTCAGACCATTGGTTACAATATTTTTCCCGGAGAAATTGTTCCGGTTGGTAACCCGACAAATGTGACTCCTGAAAAAGTTGCAAACGAACATGCCGTGGAATTGGGTGCTTTTATCGACGATGATTTTGACCTTTCGCCATCAACAGCTCTCAATGTTGGATTACGATATGCCCGGTTCATGAATATGGGGCCGGCAACCGTATTGAACTATGATCCAAATCAAACCATCAATTCCGGCTCGGTGATCGATTCCACCGTTTTCGGAGCCTGGGAAACTGCGAAAATGTATCATGGCATAGAACCACGCGTATCGTTGAAGCTCGACCTCCACAGCGGAGGTTCAATTCGTCTGAGTTACCAGCGTATTCATCAGTTTATGAATCAGGTTTCGAATACTTCAGTTATTTCTCCGGCCGACTTCTGGAAATCGAGCGATGCGCATATTCAGCCATTGATCAGCGACCAGTTTGCTGTCGGGATGTTTAAAACGCCCAAAAAGGGTTTGTTCGAAACTTCAGTCGAAGTCTATTACAAGAAGCTCCAGAATCTTCTGGAATACAAAAATGGAGCGGTATTGGTTATGAACCATCATGTTGAAGCCGATATTATTAACGCGAATGGTTATTCGTACGGACTCGAATTGTACGTGAAAAAGAATCTCGGAAGACTGAATGGCTGGATCAGTTACACTTATTCGCGAACGATGAGGCAAACAGATAACGAATTTGATGATGATGTGATCAATGCCCGAAAATATTATCCTTCGGTGTACGATAAACCACATGATCTGTCAGCCATTTTAAATTACCAGATTAGTCGTCGCTGGAGGTTTTCAGGCAATTTTGTACTGTCATCAGGTCGGCCAATTACACTGCCCGAACAGAAATACACCTTCGATGGCAGGCAGGTTGTTTATTACTCTGACCGGAACAAATACCGAATGCCGCCCTATCACCGCATGGATGTGAGTATCACGCTTGACGAAAACCTGCGTAAAAAACGCATGTGGAAAGGAAGCTGGACATTCTCTGTGTACAATCTGTACGGACGAAAAAATCCGTACTCGGTATTCTACCGGAAAGATCCATCAATCCAACAGGAGTCTAAAAGTCAGTATGCCATTTATAAACTTTCGGTTATTGGTGTTCCTGTACCATCAATTACCTATAATTTTAAATTCTGATGCGAAAAAAAATCAATTATCTGGCTTTAATAGCAGTACTTTTCGTTTCGTGCGAAGAGTATTACAACCCTGATATGGATGTAGTTTCGGGTTTGTTGGTTGTCGAATCACACCTGACCAATGACACCAAACAGAATTTTGTAAAACTTTCGATGACCAGAGATTTCTACAGCACTAACGAAAAGGAAAAAGTTACCGGTGCCAATGTCGAACTGGTTGAAGTCGGTGGCCAGTCGACGAATGGGGTTGAAAGTAGTACCGGAAATTTTACTTTCCCGGGAACTCCTGTTCCTGGAAAAAAATACCTGCTTCGAATTACTTATCAGCAAAATGTTTTTGAATCGGAGGCTGTTGTTATGCCCCCTGTTCCATCCATCGACACGCTTTATACCAAACACCATATTGAAAAAACGTATCGGACCGATTCTTATGGAGCTCTGGTATCGGTAGAAACGCCCGGACGAGAAATATACATTGATGCCCCTATTTCCACTGAACTGAAGTATTACCGTTTCAGTTGGACAGCAATCCTTCAGTGGGTTTACTATCCGCCAATTGTTCTTGATTCGATACCACCTTACACGCCACCTTCATGGTATGGTTGGGTAAAAAAATACGACAAAGGTTCATTTAACCTTGCAGGACCAAAAGAATTCAGTGTTTCTGATAAAGTCCTCAATCATCCTATTCTTTCATTGGCGTATGATAGTCAGCTTTACCTCGACTCAGTCCCTCAAATTCCAGCTGGGTGGATTGTAATTCTCGACCAATACGGTATCACTAAAGATTCATATGATTTTCACGAAAAGCTGAACAAACAGTTTTCAGCTGAGGGCAGTTTATTTGATCCGGTGCTGACACAAGTTTATGGGAACATTCACTGCACAAATGATCCATCGAAAATCGTGCTCGGTTTTTTTGATTTGAATTCGTATCGTCAATACCGGTATTTCATGATTTTGGGAAGCGGAGATGATAAGCTGGTTCATCAACGTCGCTTGAACAGGTATATTGATATTCCTAATAGCGGGTATGAAATTGAGACACCTCCTGAATTCTGGGAAAACAATTATTAAGAGATGAAGAAACAAATTATCATATGGCTACTCTTAATTGTCATTTCGATGACAGGAAATGCTCAGGAACAGTCAACATTCAGTTTTTTTACCGACCGGGATGTGTATGTCAGCGGAGAAACTGTGCTTGCTAAAATTTTCACACCGGAGGGTAATTCATCCCGCATTGTATACCTCGATCTGGTCAATCAGCAAAGTACCCGAATTGCCGGAGTTTCGCTTGAAATCAAAAACAATCAGGCCGACGGCTTTCTTCAGTTACCCGATTCCCTCAGCTCCGGAACCTATCTGATTCGGGCTTATCTGAAAAATACGGCAGGGAAACTTAAAATAATACGGGAACTATGGATTTCAAATCGCTTTGATGGATTGGAAAAGGTCAGGCAAATGTATCGGTTAGTGGTTTTAGGAAAAATTCAGGATAAAATAACCGGACAGATTGATATTTCTGATGTTGATGCGGAATATCGAATAAATAGCACGATCAGGGCTACTATTAAAATCGACAAAACGCTTTTGGAAAAGATTGATGGAAATCTGCTTGTTTCTGTTGCACAAACTGATCCCTCGTTCGGGTCAGCATCTTACACCTGGAGTTCAGTTAAGGGAAAAGAAGGATTGACCGAAAGTAAAGGGATTATCCTTTCAGGGACAGTTACCGACAAAAAAACGTCGGATCCTGCTGTTGGAATTACTGTTTCTCTGACGATACCGGATTCAATTCCTGGATTTCAGTATTACCAAACCCAGAATGACGGCCGTTTTTATTTTCTGTTGGATAAATACTATGGCCCGATCCAGGCAGTCGTTCAATGTTTCGGCAACACCCCGATGCAACGTTTGAAGATTAATATGGATGAGCTTTATGCTGAGCCTGGAGCAATGCTTGAATTCAGCCAGCAGTCTATTCCTGAAGGATTGAAAAGCAATATTCTCCGGAACATCGATGCAGTAACTTTTCAGAAGATTTTCCAGCAGGATAAATTGAAACTCCAACCGGTTCCAGTGAAAAAACAGGAATCCTATCCTTATTATGGAAAACCCACATACACTGCCGATCCGCAGTTGTTTATCGATCTGCCGGATTTCAATGAAATTTCGAAAGAGCTGATGCCCGGCGTAAAATTCAGGAATTACAACAATGAGCCGAGCCTGCAGGTTATGTATAGTGCTATGCGCGATTATTTTACTGAAGAACCGCTGATTCTGATTGACGGAATACCCATCCGTGACCTGAATGTGATAAAAGATATGGGAACCGCAGATATTGATCGCGTTGAGATTTGCCAGAGCGAACGTTATTACGGAGATCTTCGCTTTCCCGGAGTAGTAGCTATTTACACAACAAAAGGCGACTATTCCAGAGTTCCTGAATCCGACCAGCTTATTCGGTTAAAATTGGAAACTATTCAGTTACCGGCAAATCTTGCTGAACCGGTGATTTCAGAACCTGCCATTCCCGATTTGAGGCAGGTAATCTATTGGAATCCTTTAGTTGAACCGGATATATCCTTTCCCGTGAACTGCCGCACTTCCTCAATTAGGGGCCCGTTTAAACTGATTGTCAGGGGAAGATTGAAAAATGGGGAACTGATTTTTGAAGAAAAACAATTTGAGGTAAAATAAATATGAACATCAGGATTATAAATACACTGCTGATTTTTATGGCATGCAGCTACATTCAAACTGTTTGTGCTCAGGAGACCATGAATCAAAACTGGGCTGCTGAAAAAATTAAAGGAGTACGCTTTCTGCCCTACCGGTCTTACGACGGATCCCCTTTTCTGAATGACAGCTGGAGACCAGGAAAGATTGAGTTTGCCGATGGTGAAATTGCTGACAGTTTATTCCTGAAATACAGCTCCTTTAAAGACGAACTGGTTTATTTCAATAAAGGCATTTCAACACAGATCGTGATTGATAAAGCCAGCCTGAACGGATTCTCGTTTGTTGAAGACGACGGGAGAATCTGTGTATTCAGAAAACAGTACTTCGATGGTTATATGGAAGGTGATCGTTTTTTTGAGGTTCTTTCAAAAGGGAACCCTGATCTTCTGGTATGCCGGAAAGTGGATCTGAGGACATCTTCGGTATACTATGATAAAAGTGGAATTTTGAAAAATATGACTTACGATCCAGCCTATCAATACTATTTTTATTCGCCAGTGAAAGGCTACGCTTTCGTCAGGATAAATCAGGGCGGTTTACTTGCTAAATTCGATAAAGCGTCACAAAAACAAATTAAAAAACTGCTTCGGAAAAACAAAATTAAAATTACAGGAGAGGAAAGCTTTATCAACGCCTGGAAAGTTGTTGAAAAAGAAGGATACGAAATTGCCTTTTAACAGTCATCCGGAGAAATAACCAAAATTCAGTATTAAAACCCGAATAATCTGAATTCGTTTTGTTAAATTTATTGAGCGCATTCGGAGAACGTACTTCGAAATGCTATAAATCAAGCCCTCCGAATGAAGGAAGAGTTTTTGCAATTTATTTGGCAACATGGATTGTTCACTAAAAACAACCTGAAAACAATAGATGGAAAGGCGGTTGAGATTATCACAACCGGGCAGCCGAACTTCGATTCCGGTCCTGATTTTTTCAACGCCAGAATCAGGATTGGAGAAACTCTCTGGGCGGGTAATATCGAAATACATCAGAAATCGTCACATTGGTTTCAGCACAGGCACGATTCCGATCAGGCTTACGACAATGTCATCCTGCATGTGGTCGAATTACACGATAAACCTGTTCGTATCAAAAATCACGAATTACCAACACTCGAAATCCGCTATCCGGCAGCGATTCTGGACAACTACGAAAATTTACTGAAGTCGGAACACTGGATTGCCTGTGACGGGAAGTTGGCTGGAGTTGATCCCTTCATCCTTCGTTTCTGGTTTAGTTCACTGATGATTGAGCGGCTTGAGTCGAAAACCGATGATATTTTGACTATTCTCCAACAAAATAAAAATAACTGGAACGAAACTTTTTATCAGCTACTTGCCCGTAATTTTGGGATGAAAACCAATGCATTGCCTTTCGAATTGCTGGCCAGATCGCTTCCGCTAACCATCCTGTCGAAACACAAAAACGATTTATTTCAAATTGAAGCTTTATTGTTCGGACAATCGGGTCTTTTGAACGAAACCTTGCTGGGTGACGATTATTTTTTATCGCTCCGGAAAGAATACTCGTACCTGTATAAAAAGTATGGATTGTCAGGCATCGAATCCCATTTGTGGAAATTCATGCGTTTGAGGCCGATCAACTTTCCGACCATCCGGATTGCACAGCTGGCCATGTTGATTCATCATTCTTCATTTTTATTTTCGAAAATTCTGGGAACTGAAAATCTGGAAGATTTGCGAAATTTGTTCGATGTTTCGGCTTCCGTATATTGGGATACGCATTACCGGTTTAATAAAATATCCGAAAAAAACAGGCATAAGACACTTGGCGATACGGCATTTAATAATCTGGTGATCAATACAATTGTTCCGTTGTTGTTTGTTTATGGTGACCAGCATCAGGATCAGGCGATGAAAGACCGTGCGCTGCTGTTGCTCGAAAAACTGGCTCCTGAATCGAATCAAATTATCCGGAAATGGAATGATCTGGGGATCGACTGCCGGACCGCATTTGAAACTCAGGCTTTGCTTCAATTAAAAAACAAGTACTGTAATAACAAAAAATGTTTAAATTGCCAATTGGGAGCAAAGATCATCACTTCAGTCAATCAATCGCTAAATGAATCAACCGCACAATAAATTTCAGGAAGTATCGAATAAAACATTCCGCACTGCTATTGTGCTGCTTTTTCTGCTCCTTTTATCAGGGACCCTTTTTTACTGGGGGTACGAGCAGTACCCGCTAATCGATGCTTTCTTCATGACGATCATCACCGTTTCGACTGTTGGGTTTGGCATGATTCATCCGCTTTCGGATACCGGGAAACTCTTCACTTCAGGGCTGATTATGTTCAGTCTTGGAAGTTTGGCCTGGGTCGGGTCTAGTATGGCCCGGTTTATTTTTGACGGCGAGTTAAAAAATTACTTAAAAACGTATCGAGTGGACAAAAAAATCATGAAACTGAAAGATCATACCATCATCGTAGGATATGGTCGTAACGGGGAACAGGCAGCGATGGAACTTCAGGATTCTGGAATGGACTTCGTAATCATTGATAAACGCGAAACTGTTTTCAGTCGTATTCGTGAAAATGACAGTTTGCTATACATCAGAGGAGATGCCACCCATGAAGATACGCTGTTTCAGGCTCGGATAGAACATGCCAAAGCTTTGATAGCTACCACACCAAACGATGCTGATAATGTGTTTGTAGTGCTGACTGCCCGGAGTATCAATCCGGGACTGAAAATCATCAGCCGGGCTTCCGAGATGGAATCCGTCACCAAACTCCGGAGGGCAGGAGCGACCAATGTAATTATGCCGGAACGCATTGGAGGACAGCGTATGGCGAAACTGGTAACACAACCCGATGTGGTTGAGTTTTTGGAATATATTCTTCTGCAGAAAAGTAAAGATGTGAGTCTCGAAGAAATTTCGTGTACCAAAATGGCTACCTGTTTTGTCAACAAACCTCTGAAAATCCTGTATTCAAAAAACAGATCAGGGATTAATATTGTTGGTATAAAAATCAGTGGTGCCAAATATGTATTTAATCCTGCCCCGGAGTTGACACTCAGCAGGGGAGATCAGCTTTTTGTACTGGGATCGCCCACTCAGATTAGTGAGTTCAGGTATTTGCTGGAGAATCAGAAATAAATCAGGAAGGCAAAGGTGCAGAAGAAAGTGGGTAATGATCAGTCGAAGAGTACGGCTGTTTAAAAGGGATTCCATCTCAGACTTCAGATGTTCTGTAAACCCTGCTTTGTTCAGTCGGAAAAATTATCCTAGTATCTTGAATTTCAAAGATATTTGATTACTTTTGCGCATCTTTAAAAATTAATTTTAAGCTGTTGTTATTGAAAGCGATGCTGCAGTTTAAATATTGTATAACAAATAAAAATTAAGTACATGTATTTATCAGCCGAAAAGAAAGTTGAATTTTTTGTAACTTACGGAAAGTCAGCAACAAACACAGGATCGTCAGAGGCTCAGATTGCGTTATTTTCATTTCGCATCAGTAACCTGACCGAGCACCTGAAATTAAACAAAAAAGATTTCAGTACACAGCGTGCTCTGATTTCCCTGGTAGGTAAACGAAGAAGTCTTCTTGATTATCTGAAGAAAAAGGACATCAATCGTTACCGTGCAATTGTCAAAGACCTTAACTTACGTCGATAATTTATCACTGAAAAGGCAATATGTTTATTGCCTTTTCTTATTTTTACAAGCGTTTTTAAGTATGTAGGTACCATCTTTAAAGCGTTGTATTCAGTTGTTCTTTCTGAATAAAATTCCTCACCACACCCATTTGTACAGTACCTTTTTAAAAATTTATTTATTTGAAAAAATTATGAGTCAAGCAATTATTAAAACAATTGACCTTGGGGATGGACGTACCATTACCATTGAAACAGGACGTTTAGCCAAACAGGCTGACGGTGCTGTAGTTGTTAAAATGGGTGATACAATGTTACTGGCTACCGTTGTGTCTGCAATTGAGGCCAAAGAAGACGTAGATTTCATGCCTCTTTCTGTTGATTACAGAGAAAAATTTGCTGCTGCTGGTCGTTTCCCCGGAGGATTCCTTAAACGCGAATCACGTCCTTCTGATGATGAAGTTCTGGTTGGCCGTTTGGTTGACCGCGCTTTACGCCCACTTTTTCCTGCTGATTTCCACGCCGAAACAGCAATGATGATTTCCCTGATTTCATCAGATCCTGAAATAATGGCCGATTCTCTGGCCGGACTTGCCGCTTCTGCTGCTCTTGCAGTTTCAGATGTGCCATTCGAAACTGCCATTTCTGAAGTTCGTGTCGCCCGTGTTGACGGAAAGTTTATTGTAAACCCAACATTCTCAGAGCTTAAAAAAGCTGATCTCGACATCATGGTTGCTGCCTCATTCGACAACATCATGATGGTTGAAGGTGAAATGGATGAAGTTCCGGAAGAAGTGATGCTCGAAGCTATTAAAATAGCTCACGATGCAATCAAAATCCATTGTACTGCTCAGGATGAACTGGCCGCATTGGTTGGAAAAACCAAACGTACTTATTGTCACGAAATAAACGATGCCGATCTGAAAGCTAAAGTTATTAAAGATCTGTATCCTGCCTGTTATGCTTTGGCAACACAGCGTATCAACGATAAAGCGCTTCGGATTGAAGGTTTCCATGCTATTGTTGACGAATATATTACTGCGTACAAAGAGGCAAATGCTGAAAATGCTGAGATCGACCTAGGAATAAATATCAAACTGATCAAAAAATATTACCACGACGTTGAAAAAGAAGCCATGCGTCGCATGATTCTTGACGAGGGTGTCCGTTTGGATGGTCGTACTACAACTCAGATTCGTCCTATCTGGGGTGAAGTTAATTACCTTCCCGGATCACACGGATCAGCCATTTTTACCCGTGGTGAAACACAGTCACTTTCTTCCATTACTTTGGGAACCAAAATGGATGAGAAAAAAATTGATAGTGTAACCTATCAGGGAACCGAAAAATTCCTGTTGCACTACAACTTCCCTCCATTCTCTGTTGGTGAAGCCAAAGTGCCACGTGGAGTAGGCCGCCGCGAAATCGGTCACGGAAATCTTGCCTTACGTGCATTGAAAAAAATGATACCTGAGGATTTTCCATACGTTATACGTATTGTTTCAGATATTCTGGAATCAAACGGTTCATCGTCGATGGCCACTGTTTGTGCCGGAACCATGTGTATGCTCGATGCCGGTGTTAAAATGAAACGTCCGGTTTCTGGTATCGCCATGGGTTTGATTACCGATCCTGCCAACAATAAATTTGCTGTACTTTCTGATATTCTGGGTGACGAAGATCATCTGGGTGACATGGACTTTAAAGTAACTGGTACCGAAAAAGGGATCACTGCTACTCAGATGGACATTAAAGTCGGAGGTCTTTCATACGAAATTCTTTCACAGGCATTGCTTCAGGCTAAACAAGGCCGCGAGCACATCCTTGGCGAAATTATGAAAGTCATTTCAGAACCACGCGAAGACTACAAGCCAAATGTACCGCGCGTTGAAATTGTACAGATTCCTAAAGAAATGATCGGGCCAATAATCGGACCTGGCGGAAAAAACATTCAGAAACTTCAGGAAGAAACCAAAACCGTTATTTCGATTGAAGAAAGAGACGATATTGGTTACGTTCAGATTTCGAGTGTCAACAAAGAATCACTCGAAGCTGCCATACGCCGCATTAAGCTTATTATTGCTATTCCTGAAAAAGGCGAAATCTATAAGGGGAAAGTGAAATCGATCACCACATTTGGTGCATTTGTCGAAATCATGCCTGGGAAAGAAGGATTGCTTCATATTTCTGAAATCAGCTGGAATCGTTTGAAAACAGTTGAGGAAGAATTGACCGAAGGTCAGGAAATTGAAGTGAAATTACTGGATATGGATCGCGACGGAAAAATGAAATTATCGCGTCGTGCTTTACTTCCAAAACCTGAAGGAATGCCTGAAAGACCAGAACGTTCTGATGACAGACCTCCTCGCCGTGATGATAACCGTGGCGGAGACCGTCGGGACAATCGTGGTGGAGATCGCCGCGATAACCGCGACCGGAATTAATACGAAACACTCTTATTGTGATATCTTAAAAATGCCCGCATGTCGGGCATTTTTAATTTAAATGAGTTTCGTATTCTTCCTGATTTGAAAAGTTGCGACCCAATGTGCCATTGACCTTTTTTGATTCCTTTTTTTTTAAGATAAAAAAGGGAATTGGGATTGTGGGGGCGAAATCTCTCTGATGATTTAATATTAGGTGCAATGATGTAATGACTGGATCAAAACATATACAGATTACCATTTGTTCTCTGTTGTCCGATTCAATTCTAATTAATTATAAAACTATGAAACGTGTAATTATTTCTTTATTAGCACTGTCAACTATGATTTCCTGCAACACTGAAAAATCGATACAATATCCAACAACCCAAAAGGTTGATGTGAAAGATACCTATTTTGGAACAGAGGTTGAAGATCCGTATCGTTGGCTCGAAGACGATAACTCGGCGGAAACAGCCGCATGGGTTAAAACCCAAAATCAGCTTACTTCGGGTTATCTGGAGAAACTTCCGTACCGCGAGCAGATAAAAAAACGTCTGACTGAATTGTGGGATTATCCCAAATACGGAACTCCGTTTAAAGAAGCAGGAAAATATTTTTTCTTTAAAAACAATGGACTGCAAAATCAGAGTGTTTTGTATACAACCAACGACATGGCTGCTGATCCAACTGTTTTGCTGGATCCGAATACTTTGTCAGACGATGGTACTACTGCCCTTTCAGGCATCGAAATATCCAACGACGGAAAATACCTGATGTATCAGGTAGCCCAGTCGGGTTCCGACTGGAATGAGATTTTTGTGAAGAACATCGAAACCGGAGAAATGCTTCCCGATCACATCAAATGGGTAAAGTTTTCAGGCGTCAGCTGGTATGACGGAGGATTCTTTTACAGCGCATACGATCAGCCGGAAGCCGGCAGCGAGTTATCCGAATCAAATGAATTTCAGAAAGTATACTTCCATAAGTTGGGGACTGAGCAGTCGGCCGATCAATTGATCGTGAATGATCCGATGAATCCAAAGCAGATGTTTGGTGCTGGCTTAACCGATGATAAACGCTTCCTGTTGATTTCGAAGAGTCAGGGTACAAGTGGAAATGCACTTGATTTTAAAGATCTCAGCAAAAAGAACAGCGGTTTTGTTAGTCTTATGGATAGCTACGATTACGAATTTAACGCGGTTGAAAATATTGGAGATGACCTTTATGTGCTGACCAATTACAAAGCTCCCAAATACCGTTTAATCCGTATAAACACCAATAAGCCTGAAGAAGCTGGTTGGGTTGATGTGATTCCGGAGGGAAAAAACGTATTGGAATCCGTTCGGATGATTGCGGGGAAATTGGTTGCTAATTACATGACCGATGCTCACAGCACTGTAGATGTTTATTCGTACGACGGGGCTTTGGACCACGAAGTTCAACTTCCGGGAATTGGCACCGTTAGTTTTTTCTCCGGAAAGAAGGAAGAAAATACGGCTTATTTCAGTTATACTTCATTTAATACTCCGGGCGAAATTTACAAATACGATTTCACCACCAAAGAATCATCGCTGCATTTCAGGCCTGAAGTAAAATTTAATCCGGATGATTTCGAAGTAAAACAGGAATTCTATGCCAGCAAGGACGGCACTCAGATTCCGATGTTTATCGTGTACAAAAAAGGGCTGGAGTTGAATGGTAATAATCCAACCTTATTGTATGCCTACGGAGGGTTTAATATCAGCCTGACGCCTTCGTTTTCGTCTGCACGGATTGCGTTTATCGAAAATGGCGGAGTGTTCGCTATGGCCAACCTTCGCGGTGGCGGCGAATACGGTGAAGAATGGCACAAAGCAGGTACCAAAATGCAAAAGCAAAACGTCTTCGACGATTTTATTGCGGCTGCCGAATACCTCATTAATCAGAAATATACCTCAGGCAAGAAGCTGGCTATTCAGGGCGGATCGAACGGAGGGTTGCTGATAGGTGCTGTGACTAATCAGAGACCTGACCTGTTTAAAGTGGCACTTCCGGCAGTAGGAGTGATGGATATGCTTCGTTTTCACAAATTCACGATTGGTTGGGCCTGGGCAGGTGATTATGGCACGAGTGCTGATAGTGAAGATATGTTTAATTATTTGTACAGCTATTCACCCTACCATAACATCAGGAAAGGAACATCGTACCCTGCAATTCTTGCCACAACGGCCGATCATGATGATCGGGTAGTTCCGGCACACACGTTTAAATACATGGCCAGGATGCAGGAATACAACGCCGGGAAATTGCCGGTTTTGGTCCGTATCGATACCAAGGCAGGTCATGGAGCTGGAAAACCAACTGATAAGGTTATTGAAGAATATACAGATTTGTGGTCGTTTGTATTTTATCATTTAGAAATGGAAATGTAAAAAGTCATTTCAATTCGCTTAAAATATTGTATTTTTAAAATCCCGGGAAATAAAATCCGGGATTTTTTTATCCTCTGATTATGAGCTTAAACTACCTGGTTATTGAAGGAAATATTGGCGCGGGAAAGACGACACTCGCCCGGATGATCAGTGAAAAGTACCAGGCAAAGCTCGTATTGGAGCAATTTACCGATAATCCATTCCTGCCTAAATTCTACGAAAATCAGGAGCAATATTCATTTCCCCTCGAGATGGCTTTTCTGGCCGAAAGATATAACCAACTAAACCGCGAACTGAGCCACTTCGATCTGTTCAGTAAGTTTACTGTCTCTGATTATTATTTTATGAAATCGCTGATTTTTGCACAAAATACGCTGAAGCCTGATGAGTTAAATTTGTACCAACAGTTTTTTACGATCATATACGACAAAATGCCGAAGCCTGATTTGTACGTTTATCTTCACAAGGATACCGATTTGCTTCTGAAGAATATTGCACTCAGAGGCAGGGACTACGAAACATATATAACCAAAGAGTATCTGGAAAAAATCACCCAGGGATATTTTGGTTATTTCAGGCAGCAAAGTGAGATCCCGGTTTTGATTATCGACACAAATGGTATAGATTTTGTTAATAGGGCGGAAGACTTTGAAAAGATGTCTAATACCATATTCAGCAAACCTTTTGACAAGGGGATTACTCGCATATTATTGGATTAAAAACCTTTTGTATGTTTTTTTTTTAGCGAAACATTGCTAATTTTGTGAATATTAACGGAAATAAATTACACCATCAATTAAATACAATCAATATGAGAAGAATTAACGTGAACCCACTTGCCCTTATTGCATTAGCGGCTGTGATGCTTTCCAGCTGTGCCAGTTTGCAGAAAATGAAGAAAGATGCAAACCTGATAAACTTTAAGACTACTCCTGAAATCCTGGAAACTCACGCCGGGAAAGTTGATGTTGCTATCGACGGGAAATTCCCGGAGAAGTACTTTAACAAAAAAGTAACTATGGTCGCAACTCCGGTCTTGACTTACGAAGGCGGAGAAAAAGCTTTTGAACCTGTGACTTTTCAGGGCGAAAAAGTGGATGCCAACAATAAAGTAATTACTTTGAGTAACGGCGGAAGTTTTGCCTACGAAAATTTCGTTGCGTATAAGGATTCTATGCGTTTGTCGATCCTTGAATTGCGGATTAATGTTTCAAAAGGGTCTAAAAGCCTTGACTTTGATCCAATCAAACTGGCAGAAGGTGTGATTGCTACCCCAACTCTGGTTATTAATTCCCCAACTCCAATCATTGGCGTTCAACGTGAAAAAAATACTACAGGTATTTATGATCCAAACATCGATGCTTTTCAACGTGTAGTTCCTGATTCGTACACAGCAGACATCCATTATCTGATCAACAAAGCTGATATTCGTCCAACAGAATTAACATCTGAAGACATTGCCAAACTGGAAGAATACAACAAAGCGATCGCTAATGATCCAAAGAGAAAACTGAAAAGTATGGAAGTATCTTCATACGCTTCTCCTGATGGTGCTCTAGAATTAAATACTAAACTGGCAGAAAAACGTCAGGATGCTTCATCTAAATTTTTAACCAAAGAACTGAAAAAAGACGAAGTAGAAGCTGAATTCAAAACTAAATTTACTCCTGAAGATTGGGACGGATTTCAGGAACTGATGGCTAAATCAAACATTCAGGATAAAGAATTGATTCTGCGTGTTCTTACCATGTACACCGATCCTGAAGTTCGTGAACGCGAAATCAAAAATATTTCACAGGCTTTCACAAGTGTGGCAAGCGAAATTTTACCTCAGTTGCGTCGTTCAAAATTCACAACAAGTATCGAATTGATCGGAAAATCTGACGAAGAAATTGCTGCTTTGGCTAATTCTGACGCTTCAAAACTGAATCCTGCAGAATTGCTTTATGCTGCTACTTTAACCAAAGATCTGAACGAAAAACTGGCGATATACAATTCGTTCATGAAAGTTTATCCAAACGACTGGAGAGGTTTTAACAACGCCGGTATGGTTTTGGTAAAACAGCAGAAGTTTGATGATGCAAAAAGTTTATTCGAAAAAGCTGAAAAGCTGAATAACAATGAACCAATTATTAAAAATAACTTAGGTGTTTGTGCTTTGAAAGCAGGCGAACTTGTAAAAGCTGAAACTTATTTCGGAGCAGCTTCAGGAGCAGGCGATGCTGTAAATAACAACCTTGGTATTTTATGCATTATCAAAGGTGAATATGCAAAAGCTGTTAAATATTTTGGCGATTCTGATTCTCCAAATACAGGTTTGGCACTGATCCTTGCGGGCGACAACAACGGTGCTTTAAAATCGCTGGAAAACTGCACATGGGAAGGTTGCTACATGAAAGAATATTTCAAAGCAGTTGTTGGTGCACGTACAGCTAAGGAAAACCTGATGTACGAAAGCCTTGAAACCGCTGTTAAAATGAATCCTGAATTGAAATCTACAATTGCTACCGATATGGAGTTTGCAAAATATTTCAACGAACCTAGATTCAAAGAAATCATTAAATAATCTGGAACAAGATTATATACCAAAGAGCGGTCCAATCGGACCGCTCTTTTTTTGTGCCTCTGGCTGAGATTCAGGATCGACGAGTTCCCCTCACTGCAATAGGGGAAGGCTTTCATAAGATTAAAACTTCATTTGACTCGAGATTCCCGGTTCATCAACATATTTTCTGAAATGTAATTTTCGAAATCAGCTTTTCAGTATATTAGGCAATAAATCCAAATTGATCAATGAATAACGAAAGAATCAGCAATATCGGGAAGAAGCCTTGGTCGTACCGCGTAGGAACGATTATTACGGGGGCAATAATCCTGCTTGGTTTTGTATTTCAGGCTGCCAGTGGAGGTATGGAACTTCAGATGGTGGGATTTCCGTGGAACTTGATTTCAGGAATCGTTTTTCTGGCTCTGCTTATCCTGATTTATCTCCTTTGGCAAAAACACCCGGTTATTAAAGAATTGGGTAGCATCAAAGCTGCATTACCTGCTATTATTGGGTTTACTTTTCTGGTGTTGTTAATGGGGTTTGTGAAACAGGATGTCTCAGCCCAAAATGAGATGGTTAAACTTTTGGGTTTGAATCATCTGGTTAAAACCTGGCCGTTTATCCTGATTAATTTGTATTTGATGATTCTGCTTGGAATTATTATCCTGAAAAGACTTACCCCGTTTAATTTAAAAAATGCTGGTTTTTTTCTGAATCATTTTGGATTGTTTCTGGTTTTGTTCTCCACATCACTCGGAAGCAGCGATATGCAGCGGCTGACCATGAATTGTTACGAAAATCAAACCGAAAACCTTGCTGCGGATGAATCCGGAAGGGTAGTGGAGTTGCCGTTTTCGATTCAGTTATTGAATTTCAGCATCGACGAATTTCGACCCAAAGTTATTCTCGTGAATAATAAAACCGGACAAATTGTGCAGAATAAAGGCAAAGTTCAGTTTGAATTGCTGGATCGTGATTCGTTCGATTTATCATCGTATCAGATCAAAGTTGAACAGTTTCTTGTTTCTTCAGGAAAAATTGGTGAAGCTTACCGTGCAGTAAATGATCCAGGTTCAGCACCTTCAGCGAAACTGAAAGTTACCGGATCGGCAGATCAATCCGAAATTTCGGGATGGGTGTGTAGTGGTAGTTATAACATGCGCCCGGAAGCACTTAAAATCAACGATAATTGTTCGCTGGTGATGTTACCGGCTGAACCTCGCAAATTCAGTTCAGAACTAAACATTCAGTCCCAAAGCGGCAAAAACATAAAAACTACGATAGAGGTAAACAAACCGTTCCACTTTGACGGATGGGCGATTTATCAGCTGAGTTACAACACTGAAATGGGACGATGGTCGGACCTGAGTGTGTTGGAACTGGTGCGTGATCCGTGGTTGCCTGTCGTTTACCTTGGTATTTTCTTAATGATGGCCGGTGCAGGCTTCCTGTTTATTTACGGTAAACCAAAAAATGGAGGAACTGATTATGTGGCTTGATTTTCCGGTTTATGCATCAATCGCAATCGTTTTTTGGCTGGCAGCCTCAGCGCTGTTTCTGACTTCAGGGAAAAAACTGCACAATCAGGTGGCCGCAGGACTTTCGTTCGCCGGTACCGCTTTTTTGCTCATTTTCATTGTCCTTTTGTGGATTCATATTCAGCGGCCACCCATGCGTACATTGGGCGAAACACGGCTTTGGTACGCTGTTTTTCTTTCCGGAATAGGTTTGGGTTCATACCTTCGCTGGAAATACAAATGGCTGGTGTCGTATAGTCTTGGTCTGGCCATTCTATTTCTGCTTTTCAATTTGAATCATCCTGAAACCTACGATAAAACGCTGATGCCAGCTTTGCAAAGTCCATGGTTTATTCCACACGTAATTGTGTATATTTTTGCCTATGCCATGTTGGGAGCTTCGTCGCTTTTTGCCCTGCGAAACCTGTTTTTTGTACCTACCGAAAAAACAATTAAAGGTCCCATGCAAATGGCCGATAATCTGGTCTATCTGGGCTTTTCGTTCCTGACGCTGGGTTTATTGTTCGGTGCACTTTGGGCCAAGGAAGCCTGGGGACATTACTGGACCTGGGATCCGAAAGAAACATGGGCATTCATTACCTGGATGTTTTATCTCGTGTACATTCATTACCGCTTCAGGCATCCATCGGAACATAAAAAAGCCATGAAAATTTTGGCCGTTTCTTTTGCCATTTTACTCATTTGCTGGTTTGGTGTTAATTACCTGCCCAGTGCGCAAGACAGTGTACATGTGTATTCCGAATAACCAGTCTATTTTCTCAGTGGCAAAAACCATAAAATGGTTTGCATGCCAAATTGATCAACACCAGAAGTGTGATTGGCTCCAGGAATTGGAATCAACTGAATTTTGGAATCAGGAACACCGGCAGTTTTAAATTCATCGAACATTGTTTGACTTATACTAAACGGAATAACCTGATCTTCTTCACCATGGTATAAATGTGTTGGTGTTGAAATATTCCAGGCAGTAACGCTATTGACTGAAAAGGAATTTCGAAGTCCGTCGAATTTTGTGTTGGAATCAAACTCTGTGCGGAATTCAGAAGTTAAAAGGTTGTCGAGATTCGTGGTGAGTTCTGCATCAATAGAGCTTCCTGAATGGTTCCCATCGAATAAACCGGGAATTTTCGAGGCATAAGGTTCCTGAAAATAATCGCTCAAAGGTTCATTGACTGTCTCTGAAGAATGATAGGAATTCAGCAGATAGGCCAGAAAATATGGCGTTTGGTAAGTCGTTAGGCTGTTGATGTAGTTGTTCATGTTTTCGATTGAATAAGGACCTGCACCGCAAGAACTGGCGATCAGGTTAAATTCTGAAGTGTAATTTTCTTCGATTGTTTTCTGAAGAGCCAGCGTAGCCCAGCCTCCCTGCGAGTAACCAAAGAGAAATAAGTCTGTGGTTGGTTTGGCTGCAATTTGGTCCTCAGTTCCAAACTCTTTTGCAGCCCTGATGAGGTCCAGAATGCTCTGTGTTGTTGTTTGTTTATCTAAATAAGGATGTTCCAGCTGAGAGGAGGCTCCAAATCCAATGTAATCCGGAATTACAACAATAAACCCCATCGATGCCAGGCTTTCGATGGTCGAATACAGATCATCATCGACAGCTTCAGTTGGTGCCATGCTGTGCAAGGTGTTGGTGCCGTTCTGGAAACTTAAAACCGGATAATTACCTGCTGTTTTTGGCATGCAAACCAGACCGGATGCCTCAATGTCATTGTTATGAAAGGTGGTCTTGTAAATTAATTTATGGACTTCAACAACTGATGTAATAAGATAAGCAACATTAGCAGCATTAGCAGCGTCTGTAGAAAGCTTTGTGAAGTTAGCGACTGCCTGTGCGGTGGTAATTGTCGTTTTTAGTTCGTTCGAGATAAAATATTCATAATTTTCTGGTGTCGGTTCATCGTTCTTTTTACACGAATTCAGGAACAGACCCGCAAAAATAACTACCAGAAGGAAATAAGAATTTCTTTTAAAAATTTTCATTGAGCGAATGTTTTTTGTTTTGCTTAAATGACATTTTCAAAACCTAATTCAGAGGCCGAATTCCGAAGAAAATCACGGGTGTAATAATCCGGGTCAACAATGGTATTATTCCAGATCAGAATGTCCAGATCAATGTTTCGGGGACCGAATTTCTCCTGGTTGCGAATACGACCCATTTGGTATTCCAACCGTTTGAGATAAGATGATAAGGTTTCCAGATTCATTTCTGTCCGGATGTGGACTGCCCCGTTGGTGTAATCCGGTTGTTCCGTGATACCTATTGGTTTGGTCTGAATCATTTGTGAAACCTGCACTATTTCCAGATCAGCAGCTAAAAGTTTCAGTATTTTCGGAATATTGATGTCGGCATCGATGTTTGAACCGATACCTATGATGCAATCGTTCATCGTTCGGTCTCCATTTCAAACGAAACTGATTCGGCAAAACGAAGGGCATGTGGTTTGTCAACTTCAACACGTGCCCGGATTACCCGTTCATCAAGCAATATCAGGTCGAGAATATTTTTGGTGAGCACTTCGAGCAATTTGAACCGGTTATCCTGCACCAGTTCAATGATTTGCTTGGTGATGGTTCTGTAGTTGTAAATTCCATCCGGTTCATCAGAAAGCAGTGCTTCTTCCGGAATATCAGCCGAAATTTCAATATTTATGACAACGTCCTGCTTGTTGGCTATTTCTTCAGGATTAAACCCGATATAGGTTCGCAGCAGTAAATTCTTTACGCGGATTAAAGCCATTTATTCATCGTTTTAATTCGTTAGTCCGAGATTTTCACCTCCGTCGCAAAACAAAAGCTGCCCGGTTAAATAGTCATTATTCAAAATAAAATCCAGACTTTTTAAAATCGGATCCAAACCTCCTGGCCTTTTCATGGCAATTTTACCGGCTAATTTCAGAAGGTATTCTTCATCTTTTTCTTCCGGAGGAAGTGTTAGTCCGGGTGCAATTGCATTTACCCTGATGTCTGGTCCAAATTCAAGCGCAGCCATTTTTGTCAATTCCCATAAAGCTTTTTTTGAAATTGAATATGCTGCATAGTTTGATTGGTTAGTAACAATCCTGGTATCTGTAATGTTGATGATGACTCCATATTTGACCAATTGAGCAAAGTCGCGTGTGAGTATAAAAGGCGCTCTGAAATTGACATTCATTTGCTTGTCGAGAAATTCTGTTGTGGTTTTTCTCAACATTGCCGGTTCAAAAACGGACGCATTGTTGACCAGTAAATTGAGGTCCCCCATCGTTAGAATAACCTGAGGAAGCAACATTTCAACTTCTTCAGTCCGGTTCAGGTCTGCTTTAAAAAGATCAAACTTTTGGTCCGGGAAGCTGTTTGATAGTTCATCCCGGAAAAGGTCAGCTTCCTCTCCTGAAGTGTTGTAATGTATGGCAATGTTCCATCCCTGATTCGCCAGATGAAGGGCCATTGCTCTTCCTACACGTTTTGCTGCTCCTGTTATGAGTGCTGTTTTTGTCATCGTATTGTCTTTCCCGGTATTACTAAAGTTCATCGCAACGAATTGGTTAGTACGGTACGGTATGAATTGGTAAGTTTTATTGTCTTTTATCGTATTTTTTTGCCAGATTTTTAATGAAATCTCCCCTTGAAGGAGTCGTAACGGTTCCGGATCCTTTGGGCTTAACTTCTTTTCCTTGCGGAATAATTATTTCACCGGGCAAACGTTTTAACGTATTTAGTTTTTTTCCGGAAAGAATCAGCTCAATTTGTTGGAGTTCAATTTCTGTGAATTTACTGTTTTTAAGTGCAGCTACATTATTGTCAAGTTGTGATACCGAACTGGCTCCTATCAGAACGGAGGTAATCCGTGGATCTTTGAGTAGCCAAACCAGAGCCATTTGTGCCAAAGTTTGTCCTCTTTGATGTGCTATTTCATTTAACTTTTTCACCTTATCGAGGGCCGATTCAACCTGTTCTGGTTGGAGGAATCCCCATGACTTTGCAGCTCTTGAGCCTTCAGGAATACCATTCAGGTATTTGTCAGTCAACAGTCCCTGTGCCAGTGGAGAAAAAGTGATACATCCTATTCCTTCTTTTTCCAGGACATCCATCAATCCACCTTCAGCCCAACGTTCAAACATCGAATATTTGGGCTGATGAATCAGACAGGGAGTTCCGAGTTCTTTCAGTATTCGTGAGGCCTCTGCAGCCATTGGTGCAGGATAATTGGAAATACCTGCATACAAAGCTTTGCCCTGACGAACAGCGTGATCGAGGGCCATCATGGTTTCTTCGAGCGGTGTATTTGGATCGGGCCTATGCGAATAAAAAATATCCACATAGTCGAGTTTCATTCGTTTCAGGCTCTGATTCAGGCTCGACAGTAAATTCTTACGGCTTCCCCATTCACCGTATGGCCCAGGCCACATCTGGTAGCCAGCTTTGGTCGAGATGATGAGCTCGTCCCGATAGGGAGCCAGATCGAGTTGCATGATTTTACCAAAGTTTTCTTCTGCTGATCCGGGAGGTGGACCATAGTTGTTGGCCAGGTCAAAATGAGTAATTCCGAGGTCGAATGCGTGACGACACATGGCCCGTCCGTTTTCGAACACATCAACTCCACCGAAATTGTGCCATAAACCAAGCGAAATAGCAGGGAGTTTTAATCCCCATTTTCCACAATTATTGTAAGGTATTTGGTTATACCGCTTCTCATCTGCTATATATTGCATCATTTTTTGATTTTAGTTATTTAAAACTATGCTTATAAGTAGCCAAATTAAGAAAATCTATTTGTTCAATTGACATTAAACCGAACTTTTTTAAAATTGGGTGGTTCTTTTTAAGTAAAATATATTGCAATATTAAAATGAATGGGTGGTTTTAATGCTTTCTAAGTTAAAAGAATGAAATAATGTCGCATATAGAATTGACCAAATATCTTGAATCACCCCGAAGACTCGGTCTTTGGGGTGAGTGAATTAAAACCACGACGTTATATTGGTTTAAGTACTAAAAAAAATCGTTACCATGAATGTAAACTGGAAAGATCAAAAATCTGAGCCGATCTATATCGTTTCCGGAGGGAAAGGGCTGGCGGGAAATAATATGGTTCATTCGTTGCTTATTCAATATCCGAACAATAATGTTCCCGTAATTATTGTGCCACAGATAACTGAAGAAAAACAACTGATTGATTTGGTTGAAAAGGTGAAGCGCGAAGGAGGATTGATTACACATACTCTTGTCAATCGGAAGTTACGGGATTTTCTAAGAGAACTATGTGAGGCAAAGGGTGTAAAGCACATTGATTTTATGGGTGAGTTGGCCGATTATCTGGACGAAAAACTTGACATCCCTTCGCTTCAGGCACCTGGCCTTTACAGGGAAATAAACCAGCAATATTTCAACCGCATCGATGCTATTGAATTTACCTTGAACCACGATGATGGTCTGATGCCGGACAAAATGCAGAATGCTGAAATTATTCTGACAGGCGTTTCCCGTTCAGGGAAGACCCCGCTGAGTGTTTACCTGGCTATGTATGGATGGAAAGTGGCCAATGTTCCGCTGGTTTTCGGTATTGATCCGCCCAGTGAATTATTCGAAGTCGATCCGCAGCGTGTGTTTGGGCTGACCATCAGTTCCGGTCAATTGATATCGCACCGGATGAAACGCCTTCGGAGCATTAATAATACAGATAATACCAACTATGTTGATGAACGTATAATTATTCAGGAAATCAGGAATGCGAATTTGGTTTTCGAAAAAGGTGGATTTACGGTTGTCAATGTTTCGAATAAGCCTGTTGAAACCAGCGCTAACGAAATCCTGAATATAATGGCAAACAGGTTTGCGTACCGCGGGCGAAGACTGGACTCTCCTTATCCGCAGGAAGCCGAAGATTAGTTTAGCTTCCTGAATTATTCTACGGTCACCGATTTTGCCAGATTTCTGGGCTGATCTACATCGCACCCACGCATCACTGAAATGTAATAGGAGAATAATTGCAACGGAATGATGGCAAGTAAAGGTGAAACTGCGGGATGTGATTTTGGTATCTCAAAGATATCCTCTACCATGCTTCTTAGTCCTTCGTCGCCTTCAGTGATCACCGCAATAATATTTCCTTTTCGGGCTTTTACTTCCTGAATGTTGCTGACAATCTTTTCATAGTAATGATCTTTTGCCGCAACTACAATTACCGGAAGGTTATCATCAACGAGCGCGATTGGTCCGTGTTTCATTTCTCCGGCAGCATACCCTTCGGCATGTATATACGATATTTCTTTCAGTTTCAGTGCACCTTCAAGTGCGACAGGGAAAAGAGCACCTCTTCCCAGATAGAGTGCATCTCCGACATCTTTGTATTTGGCAGCAACCTCTTTAATGTGCGGGTGTTTAACCAATATTGATTTAACTTTTTCCGGAATATCAGATAATTCAGAAATCAGATCAAGATAAAGTCCGGAAGAAATCTGACCATTTTCTTTGGCAAGTTTTAGGGCGAAAAGAGTAAGTACAGTAACCTGTGCAGTAAATGCCTTGGTTGATGCAACTCCAATTTCGACGCCTGCGTGGGTATAAACCCCTGCATCTGTTTCGCGTGCGATACTCGAACCAACTACGTTGCAAATGCCCAGTATTGTAGCGCCTTTTTCTTTAGCCATTCGCAAAGCTGCCAGTGTGTCGGCCGTTTCACCGCTCTGAGTGATGGCGATTACCACATCGTCACTGTTCAGGATCGGATTGCGGTATCGGAATTCCGATGCATATTCTACTTCAACGGAAACACGTGCATATTCTTCAATCAGGTATTCGCCCACCAAAGCTGCATGCCAGGAGGTTCCACACCCGATGATGATAATTCGTTTTGCCTTTAAAATTTTCGGGAAAACATCCAGCAATCCACCCAATACAATATCCGCATGATCGGGGGTAATGCGGCCTCTGAAAGTATCTTCGATAGTTTTGGGCTGTTCGAAAATTTCTTTCAGCATAAAATGTTCAAAATCTCCTTTTTCCAGATCACCGATGTCCATGTCAACTTTGGTGATCTTGAAAGAAACAGGATTGTTTTCTATCGTTTTAAGGGTCAGGCTGTCTTTGTTGATGATCGCCACATCATGGTCGTTCAGGTAGATGACGCTGTCGGTATAATTAACTATCGGTGTAGCATCGGATGCGATGAAATATTCGCCTTTACCTATTCCGATTACGAGCGGACTTCCTTTGCGTGCAGCGATCAACTGGTTTTTTTCGTTTTTGCAGATAACCACGATTCCGAAAGCTCCGACTACCTTTGAAAGTGCCAGTCTGACAGCAATTTCTGCGGTGGCATCTTCTGCTTTACGGTAAAAATATTCAATCAGGTTAACTAATACTTCCGTATCGGTATCTGATTGGAAAGTATATCCTTTTTTCAGAAGGTCTGATTTCAATTCGGCGTAGTTTTCTATAATTCCGTTGTGAACAAGTACAAAGTCGCCGTTCATGGAGGAGTGCGGGTGTGCATTTTGGTCGTTTGGCTCGCCATGCGTTGCCCAGCGTGTGTGTCCGATTCCAATATGTCCGCTGGTATCATCGGTTGCAACATGTTTTTCAAGGTCAGAAACACGGCCTTTGCATTTAAATACCTTAAGCGAATTGTTATAAATTGCTATTCCGGCTGAATCATAACCACGGTATTCAAGGCGTTGAAGTCCTTGTATCAGAATTGGATAAGCATCTTTATCGCCAATGTAACCAACAATTCCACACATAAGATTTAATTTTAGTGTTTTGACTTTGAAATTTATCTATTGACCATGCAACAAATTATACTGAATCGTAAATTATAAAGCTGCAGACAACTTGTTGGCTATTTTATTTTTGCCTTCGCCTGTGCTTTTTTCTTTTTTTTGCTGTCTGATATTCTCGAAAATGGGGGATTATTTTATTTTTGAATACGTTATTTTCAAACGGATTCCGGTTTTGCTAGTAGGTCCTTTTAACGCCATCCTTCTATAACTTGAATTTTTATTCGTGGTTTCCAGATAGAATCCATAATTATTGATGGAATAGGTAGTCTCTGTTTTCTTTTTTATCAACTCCTGCATGTGTTTGGCGATGTTAAACCGGTAGGTATTGTCAACACTATTGTACCAGCCCCCAAAATACAGTGGAGAAAAGGTATAGTCTGTGGGCCAGTAGGATTCTCCCTTTGCATCGATTGCTGCCAGTTGTAACTGTTCTGGAGGAAGATATATTCTGGGTTCTGAAATGATTGTGTCAACCTTAAAGATAAGTTCTGCCTGAAGGATGGCAATATTGCCTGAATCCCTCCAGTTTTCAAGATTCGGAATGAATATTTTGGTACGCAATCCGCCGGTTGTTTGCAAATAAACTAAACTGTCCTGAATTTCTTCCTGATCAAGGTTGGCCGCAAAGGCTGTAGTCGAATAATCGTGTTCATAATGGCTAACCCGGGCTGAACTTTGATTGATCGTATAAGAATAAATCAAAGAATCTTCCTCGCTGTTGTGATAATGAAGTACCATTCTCGATCCGGCAGCCAGCGTGTAAATCTTCATAATACTTCCACCCTGACTTAAATCTCCGGCTTCAACATACAATCCTTTAAAATACTGAAGGAACTTGACGTTGTCAGACCAGATGAGAGTGTCAGCCTCCATCAGGTAATTCATCAGCGAAGGGTTAAGCTTTATTGCGATTTCCTGAATTACAGTATCTTTAGGATCCTCTTTTGTTGATCCGTATGTGCTTGAGAGTGAGTCGAGTTTAAATTTTGGCACATAACTGTAATCAGCCAAAAGTTCACCTTTAGTGACCCCTTCCAATCCCTGATAATATTTTCCGTCGAATGACAAGTCTGATGCAAGTTTATATACTTTCAACTGCTGAGGGGTAATGGTATCTCCATAATTTTCCATGTACAATAAATAGAGCACCAGCGAGTCAGCCTGGGCGTCATTCGAAAAGTCGGGATATGCGGTCAGCCGAAACTGACAGGCAAAATCAGCAGTGGTCTTTCCGAAAATCGGATCGTTGAATGTTCCCAGTAAATCAAATCTAGGTTCATCTGTCCGTTGATTTCCGTCAGTTGCAGTGAATGCTTTAATATTAGATTCAGTAAATACAGAATCTTTCCAAACGCCAATCAAATCACCAGGAAGTAATAAGTCCTTTCCAAAATCATTGATATCGTTTGTACAACCCCAAAATATAAGTGCACTTCCAGCAAATCCGACTGCGAATTTGGATATAACTCTGATTAGTTTTTTCACTAATTAAATGTTTTAAATCGTTTAACCTACTTTTTTACAGCATTTTATCATACAGATCATTGTACGCATCGATGTAGGCATTTTCAGGCTGGTAATCTAAAAATAATTTCCCGGAGGATTCTATGTATTCTGTTAATTCACTGTTAATTTTTGGACTCCCCTGAATAACCGCATCAGAATACTGAATTGCCATTTTACTTAAATTGACATAGCTTGGCTCATCAACCAGTTCAGTATCCTCATTCGAAATTTTATTCATTTTTAGCTTATTCCTGAAATTAACATCCAGTGGCTTTTTGAAATCGTCATTACAAGCCGAATAAACTACTTTTGAATTTACGAATAAGGGGTCGTCATTGTATGCCTTCTTAATGTATAAGGGCACAAGTGAAGTCAGCCAGCCGTGGCAATGAATCAGATCGGGAGCCCATCGCAGCTTGATCACTGTTTCCAGAACACCACGGGCAAAAAAGATCGCTCGTTCGTCATTGTCGGCGAATTCATTTCCTTTTGAATCCTTCAGCACATGTTTCCGCTGAAAAAAATCTTCATTATCGATAAAATATACCTGCATCCTTGCTGATTGGATAGAGGCAACTTTAATAATTAAAGGGTGGTCGGTATCATCAATAATTAAATTCATCCCCGACAAGCGTATCACTTCATGTAATTGATTTCGACGTTCGTTCACACAGCCATACCTAGGCATAAAAGTCCGGATTTCCTTTCCTCTCTCCTGGATTCCCTGTGGCAAATATCTGGATCTTTTCGACATTTCTGTCTCTGGAAGATACGGAATAATTTCTGATGAAATAAATAAGACTTTTTTCTTTTCCATTTCTTTTTCCCCTGAGTTTAATTGTGCAAAAGTAGTAAAATATCGGCAATATTCAATTCCAGACTGTTATCGAGGTCTTAAAAAACCTTAAGACATGCGAGTGATGGTCGAATTAGTAATTGACATAGTGTTCGATGAGGGACAGATCTAATGTATTGAGATACTGTATTTACTTGCATTTTAGAATTGAGTTGCTTTGTATTCTTAAAATCAGAATCTGGTTTGAATACAAATGGTATAAAATGACTCGTATGGAAAATAATTTTCTTCCTGTTTTGTTGCATACTGTTTGGAACAGCTTTTCGAAGGAAACTTTTACGTTAAACTTTCAACGTTCAAATCCGGATCAGGTGCTATCATATTGAATTATTTATTTACTTTGTACCCTCATTTTTATTCCAAGATGCAGATAGTAAAGCATATAAACCAACTTCAGGTAATACTGAACAACAAACAGAAAGAGGGATTAAGTATCGGTTTTGTTCCTACCATGGGAGCATTGCATTCTGGACATCTTTCATTAGTTGAAAAGGCCGGACAACAAACTGGATTTGTGGTTGTCAGCATTTTTGTAAATCCAACCCAGTTTAACGACAAAGGCGATCTGGAGCGATATCCGCGAGATCTTCAGAAAGATGTTGACCTTCTTTCTTCAACTTCCTGTCAGCTTGTTTTTGCGCCTGAACCTCAGGAAATTTATCCTGAACCTGATACCCGTCAATTCGATTTCGGATTACTGGAACAGGTGATGGAAGGGAAATTCAGGCCAGGACATTTTAATGGAGTGGCACAGGTGGTGAGTCGGTTGTTTGATATTGTTCAACCTGATAAAGCCTTTTTTGGACAGAAAGATTTTCAGCAAGTAGCCATTATTCGCGAAATGGTTCGGAAATTGAAGCTGCCGGTTGAAATTGTTTCCTGCCAGATTGTCCGTGAGGCCGATGGATTGGCCATGAGTTCGCGTAATATGTTGCTGAATCCTGAGGAACGCCGGAATGCAGTGCATATTTCGGCTACCTTGCTTGAAGCAACAAACAAAACCAGGGAATTAAGCGTAGAAGAACTTTGCAGTTGGGTGGTTAAGCGCATCAACGGAAACAACTATTTGAACACAGAGTACTTCGAAATTGTTAATGCAGTTACTCTTCAGCCATTGACGAGTTGGTACGAAAGTTGTGAGAAGGTGGGATGTATCGCTGTTCAATGCGGAAACATAAGATTAATTGATAATATTGTATTCACTTAGAAATCAGTAAAATGATCATCGAAGTTTGTAAATCGAAAATACATAAAGTTACTGTAACGGAAGCAAATTTGCAGTACGTTGGAAGCATAACCATCGATCAGGATTTGATGGATGCTGCCAATATTATTGAAAACGAGAAAGTTCAGATCGTAAATATCAATAATGGCGAACGTCTCGAAACCTATGTGATCAGAGGTCCGCGAGGTTCCGGAGTTATTTGTTTGAATGGCCCGGCTGCCCGGAAAGTGGCCGTTGGTGATGTGGTCATCATCATTTCATACGCTCAAATGGATTTCGAAGAAGCTAAAACGTTTAATCCGTGGCTGGTTTTCCCCGACACCGAAACAAATCGGCTGATCTGATTTCAATCAGAAAAAGATAAGTTTAAACCTCATTGCTTCAATTAGCAGTGAGGTTTTGCTATTTTTACAGAAATCCTTTTACCGATGACACCTTCAGAAATCATTCAGTCTAAGATATTCGAAAATACTCCGACTTTTCTTCCCGTGTTAGACCGATGGAAGATTGCCGGAGATACCGAAGCGTTTTCAATAACAGCGTTGATTCGAAAAATAAAAGACAATTTCTGACCCGGTTCTGAGATGTCACCGATTAATAAATGATCAAAATTTAATTACAGGATGGCTAAAGTAAAGACTAGTTTTTTTTGCCAAAATTGTGGTGCTCAGTCACCCAAATGGGTAGGCAAATGCAATTCGTGCGGGGAATGGAATTCGTTTGTAGAGGAAATTGTGGAGCGCGAAAGTGCAAAAGTTATTTCATTTTTAACCGGATCAGGGAATCAACCTAAACTTTTGCACGAAGTCTCTGCAGAACATACCGAACGCATTGATACCTGTAATCAGGAACTCAACCGTGTTTTGGGCGGAGGACTGGTTCCCGGATCAATGGTACTGATTGGTGGCGAGCCCGGTATCGGTAAATCAACGCTGGTTTTGCAGCTGGCTTTGGATTTGAAGAATAAAAAGATCTTGTACGTTTCGGGCGAAGAAAGCATTCAACAGATTAAAATACGGGCAAAGCGCCTGCAAAAGGAAAACCAAAGCTGCTACTTTTTAAGCGAAACCTCGCTCGAACACATTATCGCTCACAGCAAAGAACTCGTTCCCGAGTTGCTGATTGTCGACTCCATTCAAACCGTTTCGACCGAGATGATTGAATCATCGCCGGGATCAGTGGGACAAATCAGGGAGTGTACCAACGGCATCCTTAAATACGCCAAAGAAAATAATGTCCCGGTGATTCTGATTGGGCACATTACCAAAGACGGAAGCCTGGCCGGGCCAAAAGTGCTGGAGCACATTGTCGATACCGTCTTACAGTTCGAAGGCGAAAACCAGTATATGTACCGAATTTTGCGCGCAATCAAAAACCGGTTCGGATCGACTTCTGAACTGGGAATATTTGAGATGGGTAATTCGGGTTTGCGCGAAGTTTCGAACCCTTCCGAATTGCTGGTTAACCGTGCCCACGAAGGGCTGAGCGGCACCGCCATTGCAGGATCGATCGAAGGAATTCGCCCCTTGTTGATTGAAATTCAGGCACTGGTCAGCACTGCGGCATACGGCACTCCGCAACGTTCGTCAACCGGATTCGATTTACGACGGCTCAACATGCTGCTGGCTGTTCTCGAAAAACGGGCAGGTTTTAAACTGGCCACCAAAGATGTTTTCCTGAATGTTGCAGGTGGCATCAAAGTCGATGATCCGGGAATCGATTTGACGGTCATCACTGCGATTCTTTCTTCGAACTTTGATCTGCCGATCCGGAAAAACGTTTGTTTTGCTGGTGAAGTAGGACTTTCAGGAGAAATTCGTGCAGTAAACCGCCTCGAGCAACGCATCGCCGAAGCTGAAAAATTGGGATTCGACAGCATTTTCATTCCCAAAGCAGGGAAAGGAATCAACCTTCAGAAGTTTACAATTGAAATTTTGCAGTTCGATCGAGTTGACGAGTTTTTCAGGCATGTGTTCAGTAAGAAAAACTAACCAAACTAATTCTCAGTTTTTTGAATAGTTACATTGTTTCAACTTGCTATTGAGAAACAAGTAAAGCCAGAATTTTTGGCTCTTCTCCGGAAGGCAAACACTCCATAAATTACCCAGGCAGGCTGTTAGTTTTGTAAAATTTTTCAGGTTATCTTTGAAACCGAAATTAAGGAAATGTAAAATGAAACAATTCATTGGAATCTTACTGTTTTTAGCGATTCTTTCAGGACTATCGTCTTGTTACAATACCTCCATTCAAAAACCTGACAATCTGATCCCGAAAGATGATTTTGTGAAAATGATGGTTGATGTATATCTCATTCAGGGTCTCAATACAGGCTCATACGGTGTGGATGATTTAAAGAAGGTAAGCCAGACGGACTTGTATTATTCGGTTTTAAAGAAATTTTCAGTTGCCGATACCGTTTTTGTACGTTCGCTCATTTATTATTCCAGCCTTCCAAGGGAATATGAAAAGATGCACGTTCAGATCATGAATATTTTAAACGAATCGGAGCTTCAGTTCAAACCAAAGGAAAAATTGGATACGGAAGAAAAATGAGGAAATTTGCAGCCAATTACCTTGTTTCGGAAACTGGAATTTTCCTGAAAAATGGGATTGTCATTGTTGAAGAAGATGGAACTATTGTTCAGTTTTTGGATACAAAAGGCGATTTAAGGGAAATTGCTCAGCTCAGCTTTCACAATGGAATATTAATGACCGGATGCATTTTCGTAAGAACAAATGATTTGCTTGCTGTTGCTGAAACGAAAGATTCGATCAGGCACTTTGTATTTAAGTTGACCACAGGAATCAACCAGATTTCAATCCAAACTCTGGTTGAATGGTGCAAGCAAATTCAGGAACAATTTCCAACAATGAAAGCTCCGGAAATACTGAATGAAATAGCTGAATTTCTGCAATCAAGCGGAGGTTTTACAAAAGAATATATCCCCGGAATTTTTCTGTTGATTGGAGTTGATCTTGTTCATCTGCGCTTTACTCCGAAAAGCAGGCTAAAAAAGATTTTCTGATTTCTCTTTCCATTTTTTTACTTTTGCCTTTTTACTTTTTACTTGTCTTAAGATGTCAACGTTTTTATTCGATCAAATTATATTCGGGCCGGTGAATAGCCGAAGACTCGGCGTTTCGCTGGGTGTGAACTTATTGCCAACCGACAGCAAAGTGTGTTCGTTCGACTGTATTTATTGTGAATGTGGCTGGACTCCAAAAAAACGGGTGCAAAAAGCAGTGTTGCCATCGCGCGAACTGGTCAAACAAAAGCTGGAAGAAAAACTGATCGACATGATTGGAAATGACGAATTGCCCGATGTGATTACTTTTGCCGGTAACGGTGAACCTACCTTGCATCCTGAATTTGAGGGGATCATTGATGACACTATTGCGCTTCGCGACCGGCTGACTCCCAGTGCGCGGATTGCGGTTTTATCGAACGCGACGATGCTGCACAAATCTTCTGTTGTCAGGGCTTTACTGAAAGTGGAGGACAACATTCAAAAACTGGATTCAGGAATTGAAGAAACCATCCGGAGAATTGATTGCCCGGCTTCGAATTTCAAACTGAAAGCTGTTGTTGAGAACCTGAAGTCGTTTAACGGGAAGGTGATCATTCAGACCTTGTTTTTGCATGGAACATACAAAGGTGAAATCATCGATAATACTACGGAAGAAGAACTCACCGAGTGGCTGAAGCTGGTGGCTGAAATTAAACCTTCGCAGGTGATGATTTATACCATCGCGCGGGATACTCCAGCCTCCGGTCTCGAAAAAGTGAATCTGGAAGAAATGCAGCTGATTGCAGACCGTGTTCGTGCGATTGGCCTGGAGGTTCAGGTTTCGGGCTAAAGTTCAGTAAATTTCGAAGCATCCGGACTGATTAAAATCAGAATAGACGCTTGTCTTTTTTTACTACTTTAGGCTTCCTTATTTTTAAGTATTATTCCATGTCTAAACTTCAGATTTTCAAAAAATACCCTTCTGTTTTTTGGGTTTCCAATATTATCGAACTGTTTGAACGCTATGCATGGTATGGTTTTTATATGGGTTTTGGTCTTTTTCTGGTTGGATCGAAAGAAACAGGAGCGATGGGTTTTTCTCCAACCGAAAAAGGAATTATTATGGGGACAGGCTCCATGTTACTTTATTTTTTACCGATACTTACCGGTGCTATCGCTGATAAAATCGGGTACAAAAGGATTTTGTTTCTGGCGTTCCTGATTTATGTTTCCGGATTTTTCATGATCCAGCATTTTGAAAGTTTCAATATGGTTTTTGTTTCTTTCATCTGGATCTGTGTGGGCGGGGCGTTTTTTAAGCCAATCATTTCGGCCATGATTTCCAAAACAACCAATCCGGAAACGGCATCGATCGGCTTCGGAATTTTTTACATGATTGTGAATATTGGAGGATGGATTGGACCGTTTGTGGCCGGAATTGTTTTGGGCAAAGGTTGGAATTTTGTATTCATGCTTTCAAGTATTTCAATTGGGATCAATTTTCTGATCACCCTTTTCTTTTTTAAGGAACCTAAAACGGACAAACAATCCGTTTCCTTATTGAGATCAATTATACAACCATTCATCAATATCTTTTACACCCTTATCAACTGGCGTTATACCATGTTTCTGGTCATTATGTCCTTGTTTTGGGCGGCTTTTAATCAGTTGTATTATTCTTTCCCGAATTTTATTGTTGACTGGGTAAACACAGCCACATTATACAACGGAATTCATTCCTTTTCGCCCTGGCTGGCCAATTTGATTGGATCAGAACCTGGAACCATTGCCTTGACATTAAGCAGTATGGATGCTTTTTTTATTATCGTTTTCCAGATCGCGGTTTCGGCATTTGTGATGCGTTTCAGGCCACTGAACGCTATGATGGGCGGCATTCTTGTTCTGGCTGGCGGACTGGGAATGATGTTTTCGTTTCAGAACGGATGGATGATTCTTTTAGGCTTATTAATTTTTAGTTTGGGTGAAATGGGAAGTTCTCCCAAATATACCGAGTATGTTGGTAGCATTGCTCCACCGGATAAAAAGGCCTTGTACATGGGTTCTTCATTTTTGCCGATTGCCCTGGGACATCAGATTGCCGGTTATATTTCGGGCGCACCATACGAAAAAGTAGCGGATAAACTTTTTCTTCTGAAAGCTGAAGTTCTTAAACGGGGCTTATCCATTCCTGAAATTGGAAATTCGTTTACCAAAACGGATTATTTTAAGGAAGCAGCGAGCCAGATGAATTTCAGTCCGCAACAGCTAACCGATTTTCTTTGGACGAACTATCACCCGCAGTCGATCTGGATTATTTTCAGCTCTTTGGCTTTTAGTTCGGTAGTTCTGTTATTTTTGTATGATCGGTTTATTCTTCCGAAGAAATAATTTTATTCCTTAATCCTGAACAGATCTGCTATGTGGCGAAAAACAATTCAAGCTATTCTTTTGCTACTGACGATTTCTGCCGGAAGTCTGAAGGCACAATCTTTTCAGGAATTTACTTCCTTGTACAAAAATACGGAGGACGTAAAAAGTGGTCAGTTCAATTTCAGGTTCGAAAGTCTGGGCTTTTTCCAGAACAACGAATATCTGGGAGATTTTGTCAAAGGTTATACCTTGCCCGGAGCCTTATTCAGGCCAAAACTAACCTATTCACCAACAGATGCACTTTATCTTGAAGTTGGTGCCCATTTGATCAGATACAATGGAAGGGATCAGTTGGAAAAGGCGCTTCCATGGTTTTCTGCCCGATACCGGTTCTCCGAAAACTTCTCGGTAGTAACCGGAAATCTGGATCAAAATAATCTGCATGGATTGCCCGAACAGCTTTGGGAACCCGAACGAATGTATACCGACCGACCTGAAGCCGGACTTCAGTTCCTGTATTCCGGAACAAAACTGAATGCGCAAACCTGGATTAGTTGGGAACAATTCATTCAACAAGACGATCCGTTTCAGGAGCATTTTACGTTTGGTCTAACAGGCGATTACCGTGCTTACCAGAATTCTGCCTTATCAGTCAAACTGCCGGTTCAGATTTTATTTTACCACCAGGGAGGTGAAATAAATACAGCTCCTGAAGGAGGAGAGAGGCCGGGAGTTCAGACTCACGCCAATTTTTCGGCCGGTTGGGAAATGGCTATGAATGTTGGTCAGAAAATAAAAACCATTAATCTGAATGGTTATTGGTTCGGCTACGATGCCGTCACCAAAGATTCCAATACATTGCCCTTCAGTAAAGGACACGCCTATTTGCTTGAAACAAGCGCACAAACAAGGCATTCGAGAATTTCGGTGAGCTATTGGAATGCGTTTCAGTTTATTGCTCCCAAAGGCCGTTTGCTATATCAGTCGGTTTCTGACAGTGACCCAACTTTCAGTCAGGCCGACCGTTCAATCGTTTCAGCCAAATACTTCTGGCAAAAGGAAATTACAAAAGATGCCCGGGTGGCCTTTCATGTTGAGACTTTTATCGATATCCCAAGCGGAGATTTGTCGTATAGTTACGGATTTTACCTGTTGCTGAATCAGGATTTTTTGTTGAAGAAGTTTTGATGATTTAAAGATAAAACCGCCACAATTTATTCGCCCATTCTTCTCCGGAATATTCAACTCCAATGCGTTTCGAAGTATGTATTTCTGAAACAGGCCCGGCATCTTCCACCCAGATTCGTGGAGAATTGATCAGGGTTTCGCCGTAAAAAGATTTATCAAGTTGAAGTTCACGTCCTACGCGGCCCGGACCTGAAAAGCCTTCGATACCACGGATAAGGACAGCAGAGGCATCGTCTTCCGGTCCGGTCACTAAATTCAGCATCCAATACATCCCGTAAATAAGGTAAACATATACAGTTCCTCCTTCCTGAAACATGACTTCGGTTCTTGGAGTTCTTCCTTTGCTGGCATGGCAGGCCAGGTCTTCGGTGCCACGGTAGGCTTCAACTTCTGTAATCCGGTAGCGTTCAATCCGGCCATCTTCGAATTGGCGAACCAAAAGTTTACCGAGAAGGGCAGGAGCAACTTCCAGAACATCGCGCAGGAAAAAGTTAGGAGAAAGACGAGTTGACTTCGACAATCCCAGAGCCTCCCCCAACCCCCTCAGAAAGAGGGGGCTTTGGAAATCCGTATTTAAATCTTTTTTTCTTGTCATCAATATTTTGAATATCAATCATCAAATTTACTCTGTTCCCGATAATCTTACGATTTCCCAATTTTAGTGGTTTTCTGCCCCTTTCCCTTTCGGGAAGGATTGGGGATGGGGCTTTCCCTCAGGGGAGATTTAGAGGGGCTGTAAAGATACAACGGATAAAAAAACGAAAAAAAAGTGATCGCGTCGTGGTTATTCAGGGTATCTTCATTTATAAACGAAATGATTACAATCAGGAAGAAAACCATCAGGAGAAAACTTTTGGTTTTGCGTTCAATAATGATGGGATAAACAAGTGCAAAGCAGATGTAAATCAATCCAATCAAGCCAAAATCAATCCAGTAACTCAGAAACATATTGTGCGATCGCTGACGGTAATCCTGATTCTGAAAGAATTTATTTTGATCGTATTGCTCCTGATAGGCGTTGTAATAGCCGCCCGTTCCGTGCCCGAACCAAAAGTTATCGTCAATAATCTGCCAGGCCATTTTATAATATTCAAGCCGTTGTGAAACCGAATGACCTGATGGATTTCCACCTTTTTTGTACACATCCAATTCCCATACGATCTGATAGATCCGGTTGTAAAAAGACAGCGTGTTTACGAAACGATAGTTCGTCATCCCGTTTTCGATGTTGCGGATGTCATCTCCGGTTAATTTTTCAAGACCTTCCGCATCTTTCCGGTATCCTTTCGAAGTCATATACCTGATTAGCACAAACCGGTTAAATCCTGAAGCCGAAGTACTGTCGTAATTGATTTGACTTCGTTTATTCCAGGCCTCGCGCAATTCGTTTTCGTTTACAAATAGAAAAGTATAATGCCCGTTTTCAAGCTGTTTATTCTTGAAATCTTGCGAATAGAAATTCCCTTTACTACTTCGCTCGCTGGCGATGTTGGCAGGCAAAGTTTCCACATCGTAAAACTGATGAACGACATGTCCTATATAAACAGTTGGTAATAGTATGATCAAAAGCAGAATTGCCGAAAGTCCTATTCGGGGAATCCGCTTTTTGATCTTCCAAATACCCAGAATAATTACAACCAGCCAGATGGTCAGGTAAACGACCCAGCCAGTGGCCGATTTCAGGACAAAGAGGAAAATACTCAGCCAGATAATCGTCAGAATTAGAAATGCCTTTTCAGCTATACTTTTTCTCTGCGGATTCAGAAAATACCACCCCAGTGAAAATATGCTGATATTAATTAATAATGCGAACCGGATGTGCGAAATAAATAGTGACATCTCCCGGGGATTTTGAATTGTTTTTCCGGAGAAGCCCAGAAGAACCCAGATACTGCAAAAGGAGGCAACAACTACGGCAGCCGAAAAGATATAAATGATTCTTTTTACCTGACGATAGTTCAATTCTTCCGAAGTTCCGATTACGAGTGGTAAAACCAGCAAGGGAAGTTGAATTTTGACATCTTGCATGCCATATTGCATATTGTCTGTCCAAAGCAAACCAATCAGGTAAACGAAAAATACGGATATCAACAGTAAAACAGATTTTCGTTCCCTGAGACGCTGAAGTTTGAGCGAAAATTGCCCTTCGATGAACCAGTTCAGCATCAGTAAACCCGGAACAATGCTCATCAATGCTTTCGACATCGGGAAACTCACAGCCATAGCCAGAAGCAGGCCCAAATAGATTTGGGAATGGGTTATTTTTAGATTTTTTTTCAAGAGCAGAATCTGATGAGTATGGGTCAAAACTACGAAGCAAAACGAATTAGAAGAAGAAATAGTTGTATTATTTCAAGATTTAAATTGAATTTTGCTCGTTCAGGTGTATTTTCAGGAATTTAAAACATATGGGTTGTCTGAAATTAGTGTTGCATGCCGTTGCTTGTGTCGTGCGTTTATATGTAAATGTTGTTTGTTTATGAAATAACTGATCGGTATTCAGAGGTCAAAATCTGGTCCTTTTTTATCAAAACCATCATTAGATGTTTCCCCGCAAACAAAACGATTGTAAATCTTTGTGTTAAATTTCAGATTCCTTCAATTTAAAGTTTGCAAATTAAAAAAAAGAAAATACTTTTGCAGTCCGATTATTGTCCTTTCTTGCAGTTCGTGTAAATGACTGAAAATGTTTAGCGTGCAGTTCTTATCAACAATTCCGGGTTGATAAATATTGTGAGTCAAAACAATTGAATTTTAAATGTTGCGAGTTAGTGATTAAATTATTAAATAAATAAACAAGTGGATACACTAAGTTACAAGACCGTTTCAGCCAACAGAGCAACGGTTACAAAAGAGTGGGTTCTTGTTGATGCCACTGATGTGGTACTTGGACGTTTGGCCAGTAAAGTGGCTAAAATTCTAAGAGGAAAGAACAAGCCGAGTTTCACACCTCATGTTGATTGTGGTGATAATGTAATTGTCATCAATGCCGAAAAAGTTCGTTTGACAGGAAATAAACTGAATGACAAAATTTATTTGAGTTATTCAGGTTATCCAGGAGGACAGAAAAAACAAACTCCGGCAGAATTGTTGAGCAAGTACCCTGAAAGACTGGTTGAAAAAGCAGTTAAAGGTATGTTGCCAAAGAACCGTTTGGGAGCTAAGATTTATGGAAACCTGAAAGTTTATATTGGATCAGAACACAATCAGGAAGCACAAAGCCCAAAAGTAATTGATTTAAATACAATTAAATAATAACTAATGGAAGTAGTAAACGCGTTAGGTCGTAGGAAATCTGCGGTTGCCAGAGTTTATGTAAGCGATGGCGAAGGGAAAATTACAATCAATAAAAGAGAATTGACTGAATATTTTCCAACAGGAATTCTACAGTATGTTGTTTTGCAACCGTTGAATCTGTTAGGTGTTGCTGGTCAGTATGACGTCAATGTAAATCTCGATGGTGGTGGTATCACCGGACAGGCTGAAGCATTGAGGTTAGGAATTTCACGTGCTATGCTCGAAATTAATCCAGAATCCAGACCTGCATTAAAAGCAGCCGGATTTTTGACCAGAGACCCACGTGAGGTTGAACGTAAAAAACCAGGACAACCAAAAGCACGCAAAAGATTCCAGTTCTCAAAACGTTAATATTTTTAGTTCAAAAATATTCTGCATTGGATCTAAACTGCTCAGACTCCCGTCTTTTTGGGATAGGGACTACTTAGCAGTTGCTTTTCAGGAGATTATTTTTTTTAAAAAAAAAGTAAAAAGATGCCAAGAACAAATTTTCAAGAATTATTGGATGCAGGTGTTCACTTTGGACACTTGAGAAGAAAGTGGAATCCAAACATGGCTCCGTATATTTTCATGGAGAAAAACGGAATCCACATTATCGATCTTCAAAAATCGATCGTCAAAATTGACGAAGCAGCCATGGCACTGAAACAAATTGCCAAATCAGGCCGCAAAATTTTATTCGTTGCCACAAAAAAACAAGCCAAAGACATCGTTTCCGATTTAGTTGGTAGTGTTAACATGCCTTACGTTACTGAACGCTGGCCTGGTGGTATGCTTACCAACTTCCCTACAATCCGGAAAGCTGTTAAGAAAATGCTGTCTATCGATAAGATGACCAAAGAACCTAGTTGGGATGTTCTTTCAAAACGTGAAAAACTTCAGATTGCCCGTCAGCGTGCAAAACTTGAAAAAGTATTAGGAAGTATTTCTGACTTAACCCGTCTTCCTGCTGCCCTTTTTATTGTTGATGTGTTGAAGGAAAAAATTGCTGTTCGCGAAGCTCAACGTTTGGGTGTACCGATTTTCGCAATGGTGGATACCAATTCAGAACCTGAAGGAATTGATTTTGTTATCCCAGCTAACGATGATGCATCACAGTCAATCAGTTTGATTGTTAAATTAATGACTGATGCTGTACGCGAAGGCCTTTCTGAACGCAAAGTTGAACGCGATAATGAAGGTGACGAAAAAGAAATAAAGGTAAAAGGCAGAAGAACAAAAGTTGCTGACGATAAAAAAACTCCGGCTATCGATCACAACGATGATAAAGACATCGAAAATTCGGATGAAGAAATTGCTGAGTAATCGTTCAACAACCCATTAAATAGAAAATATTATGGAAATTAGTGCAGCAGATGTGATGAAGTTGCGTAAAGCAACTGGTGCAGGTATGATGGATTGTAAAACCGCTTTGGCTGATGCTGAAGGTGATTTTTCCCGTGCTACCGACATTATCCGCGAAAAAGGTAAACTGGTTGCCAGCAAAAGAGCTGACCGGTCAGCTACCGAAGGAGTAGTATTGGCAAAAGTGAATGAATCAAAAAAATCAGGAGCAATTGTTGTTTTGAATTGCGAAACTGACTTTGTTGCAAAAAATGAAGCTTTTGTCGCTTTTGCTCAATCAATTCTGGATGCTGCCATTGCTAGCAATGCAGCCGACCTGGATGCCGTAAAAGCGCTGGTTCTTAACGGACGTACAGTTGAAAATCTGATCATTGAACAAACTGGTGTTATTGGCGAAAAACTTGATTTGCCATATTACGCTAAACTCAATGCTGAGACTGTTGTCGCATATATTCACCCGGGAAATAAACTGTCAACTTTGGTTGGCTTTAACAAAGCTGGTGTTGATGCTCATGTTACAAAAGACATTGCTATGCAAGTTGCTGCAATGAATCCTGTGGCTGTTGGGAAAGAGGATGTTCCTGCTGAAGTTGTAGCTAAGGAACTGGAAATTGCCAAGGAAAAATTCCGTCAGGAAGGAAAACCGGAAGCAATGCTTGATAAAATTTCTCAGGGTGCTCTTGCCAAATTCTTTAAAGATAACACACTGTTAAATCAGGCTTTCATCAAGGAAAATAAACAATCTGTTCAGGAATTCCTGAAGAGTACTGATAAGGACCTTACAGTTACCGGTTTTTATCGCTACAATCTTGCTGAATAGTTAACAACCGCATGATATCGATACAAAGCCTTTCGTTTTACGAAGGGCTTTTTTTATTTCCTGATTTTGTTTTTATGTAAGCTACCTTCCCCTAAATAGCTACTTTTTCGATTGTTTTACCTGAATTAATTTACTCCACCAATCCTGCCGAAATCCAATAAAATTCAAGTCCCTATTGCCCTGATTTGAAAGAATGTGCTATCTTCGCAGGCGTTAAAATGCGCTCAAAATGAAAAACTTCAAACAACTGAACAATATTGTTGGCTGGCTTACTTTTTTAATTGCTGCAGCCACATATCTGTTAACCATCGAACCGACCGCAAGCTTTTGGGATTGCGGTGAGTTTATAACTACTTCGTTTAAACTTGAGGTAGGGCATCCACCGGGTGCTCCTTTCTTTATGATATTGGGCAGGTTTTTTACCATTTTGGGCGGAGGTGCTGCAAATGCTGCTGTGATGATTAATTCCATGTCGGCATTAGCCAGCGGATTTACCATCTTATTCCTGTTCTGGACGATTACCCACCTGGCTAAAAAATTAATTAAACCTGAAGGAGAATATACAACAGGCCAAATTATTGCCATACTTGGAAGTGGGGTTGTTGGTGCTCTGTCCTATACTTTTTCTGATACTTTCTGGTTTTCGGCAGTCGAAGGAGAAGTGTACGCGTCATCATCATTGTTTACAGCTTTGGTCTTTTGGGCTATTCTCAAATGGGAAGATTCTGCTGATGAACCTCATGCAAACCGATGGATTATACTGATTGCTTATTTAATGGGACTATCCATCGGAGTTCACCTGTTGAACCTGCTGGCTATTCCTGCTATCGTTTTCGTTTATTATTTCCGGAAATATAAAGTTACCCGCAATGGTATTCTCATCAGTCTGGCATTATCGTTTGTCATACTTGCAGTTGTGATGTATGGCATTATTCCCGGAGTTATTACCATCGCTACCTGGTTCGAATTGTTGTTTGTAAATGGTCTGGGACTTCCATTCAATACTGGTGCAATTTTCTATGCCATACTTCTTGTGGGCGCTATTGTATATGGAATTTTATACACGATGCGAAAAAAGCTGATTCTTTGGAATACAGTATTGATCAGCTTGATTGTGATTCTGATTGGTTATTCGTCGTTTGCAATGATTGTCATCCGTTCATCAGCCAATCCTCCAATGGATCAGAATAGTCCGGATAATGTTTTTGCGTTGCTGGGATATTTGAACCGCGAACAATATGGGGACCGGCCACTGGTTTATGGTCAGTATTATAATACTCCACTTGAAAAGTATGTGGATGATAAACCTTACTACATCCAGAAAGACGGGAAATATGTGATTGCCGATATGCGTCAGAAACCTGTTTTTGATTCGAATTTGTGTACAATCTTCCCACGCATGTACAGCCGTGACGCGGGTCATATTGAAGCATACAAACAATGGGCTGGTATAAAGGGGCGGAAGGTTCAGGTTCGTGACGAGGATGGCCAGGCCACAACCATACAAATACCAACTTTTGGCGAAAATCTTACGTTTTTCTTCCGGTATCAGATCGGACACATGTATTTCCGCTATTTCATGTGGAATTTCTCAGGACGTCAGAATGACATCCAGAGCAATGGCGAGATTAGCAATGGAAACTGGATTACCGGAATTAATTTCATTGACTCACAACGCCTGGGCGATCAAAAATCGCTTCCTGCCGAATTTAAAAATAGCAAAGCACGAAATACCTATTTCCTTTTACCGTTCATTCTCGGAATCATCGGAATCGTTTTCATGTATAACCGTGGCGTGGAGGGACGAAGAGATTTATGGACTGTTTCCCTTCTGTTTATCATGACTGGATTCGCCATACTTGTCTATCTGAATCAATCTCCGCAACAACCGCGCGAACGAGACTATGCCTATGCAGGTTCATTTTATGCTTTTACCATCTGGATCGGAATTGGCGTTCTGGCACTCTATGAAGGATTGAAAAAATATATTCCGGATACCATTAGTGCCGGTGTTGCCAGTGTTTTGGCACTTTTACTGGTTCCTGTAATTATGGGAGCCGAGAACTGGGACGATCATGACCGGTCAAACCGATATACTGCACGTGATTTTGGAGCAAATTATCTGAATACCTGTGCGCCAAATGCCATTATATTTACCAATGGAGATAATGATACTTTCCCTTTGTGGTACAATCAGGAAGTGGAAGGCGTGCGTAAAGACATGCGGGTTTGTAATCTTAGCTATTTCCAGACCGACTGGTACATCGATCAGATGAAACGTAAAGCCTACGATTCGGAGCCTCTGCCAATCTCATTTAACCACGATCAGTATGTTCAGGGAAAGCGCGATGTTGTTTACCTGATGGAAGATCCTCGTCTGAAAGGTTCAGTTGAACTTAAAAAGGCGCTTGATTTTGTCAAGGATGAAAATCCGAAAACCAAACTTGAGCAGGCTGATTATGCCTCCTATATTCCATCAAAGAAACTTTTTGTGGTGGTTGATAAAGCTGCGGTAATCCGGAATAAGGTTGTTGACCCGAAAGACTACGATAAAATTGTAGATACCTTAAAAATAGATCTCAGCAGTAAACATTACATCACCAAGGATGAACTGATGGTTCTGGACATGATTGCCAATAATAACTGGGAAAGGCCAATCTATTTTGCCATTACCATTGGACGCGACAAATACATGAATCTTCAGGATTATTTCCAGCTCGAAGGATTGGCCTACCGGTTGGTTCCGATTAAAACAACCTCCGATGGAATCAACATGGGAAGTGTAAATTCGAAACTGATGTATAAAAATGTCATGGACAACTTTAAATGGGGTAACATGAACGATCCCAAAGTTTACATCGACGAAAACAACAGCCGGATGATGATGAATATCCGAAACACCTTTAACCGTTTGGCTGAAACGCTGGTGGAGGAAGGTCAAAACGACAAGGCAACCAAGGTTCTGGATCGCTGTATCGAGTTGATCCCAAATAAAGTTGTGCCATTTAACTATTTCGCCATGATGATGGCTGAAACATACTTTAAAGCAGACCAGCCAGTAAAAGGGAAAGAAGTCATCAATACCATCATGACAAGTTATAAAGACCAGTTGGATTACTTTTTTCAACTGAAAGATCCGATGAGGAACTCGGTTGATGATGAGATTCAGCGTATCTTATATTTCATGCGTGAAATGACTATGATTTGTACCAGGAACAATCAACCTGAGTTATTGAAAGAAGTTTCGACTTCATTTAACAGCTATCTCGAAAGATATAGTTCATTGAAATAATGAAACGTTTTGATCCCCGGGTTCGCTTGCCGGGTTTTATCACTTCTCTTTACAACGATGCTGTCTGGAGATTTGCTGAAACAGAACGGGTTGTTTATCTGACATTCGATGACGGACCAATCCCTGAAGTAACACCCTGGTTACTTGAACTTCTCCGGAAGGAAGAGGTTTGTGCCACTTTTTTTTGCGTTGGCGAAAATGTGATGAAATATCCTGAAGTTTACCGGCAAATTCTGGATGATGGTCATTCAGTAGGTAATCACACGTTCAACCATTGGCAAGGTTTGAAAAAGAACAATCAGGATTATTTCAGGAACATTGAAAAGGCTTCCGGATATATCGAATCCGATTTGTTCAGACCACCTCACGGCTGGTTGAAGAAATCGCAGTATAACATTCTGAAAAAGCAATTCAGGATAATTATGTGGGACTTAATTTCCTGCGATTACGATGCCCGGATTACTCCTGAAAAGGTATTCAGGAATATTACTGATTTTGTTCGCTCTGGTTCGGTGATCACGTTTCATGATTCAGTAAAGGCCAGGCAAAATCTGCAGGAAGCCTTGCCTCTGGCAATTCGCTGGATGAAGGATGAAGGTTACCGTTTCAAAGCGATTCCTTATAATAAACGAATAAATAAGCTGTTGTAAGCTAATTGCAAGCTGTCAAAAATAGAAATAATGATAAATATTTTAATTATTGGTTCGGGAGGAAGAGAACATGCCATGGCATGGAAAATCAAACAATCGGACAAACTTAATCAATTGTTTATTGCCCCGGGAAATGCCGGAACTTCGCTTTTGGGAACCAATCTTCCGGTTGGTGTTTCTGACTTCGAAGGATTAAAAAAGGCTGTTCTGGATAATCAGATTGATTTGGTATTGGTTGGACCTGAAGTTCCGTTATGCGAAGGCTTACATGACTATTTCAGCGCTGACAACAGTTTGAAGAATATACTCTTTGTTGGTCCATGGAAACTTGGGGCACAACTCGAAGGCAGCAAGGATTTCGCCAAGGAATTCATGATGCGTCATCAGATTCCGACCGCAAAATATTTGGCTGTTACTTCTGAAAACCTGCAGGAAGGCCTGGCTTTTCTGAAAATACTAACTGCTCCTTATGTATTAAAAGCGGATGGATTGGCTGCAGGGAAAGGTGTTTTGATCCTGAATGACCTTCAGGAAGCTGAAACATCGCTGAAAGAGATGCTCAAAGGTCAGTTTGGTGCAGCCAGCAGTAAAGTGGTTGTTGAAGAATTTTTGAGCGGAATCGAGTGTTCTGTTTTTGCCATAACTGACGGAAAAGACTATCGGATACTTCCGGTTGCAAAAGATTATAAACGAATAGGCGAGGGCGATACCGGCTTAAATACTGGCGGTATGGGATCTATTTCACCTGTTGCGTTCGCCGATGAGGTATTTATGAAAAAGGTTGAAGACCGGATTATTCGTCCAACCGTTCATGGATTGCAGAAGGATCAGATTCCATACAACGGATTCCTCTTTTTTGGATTGATTAGCTGTGGTGGCGAACCCATGGTGATTGAATACAATGTCAGGATGGGCGATCCGGAAACAGAAGCCGTCATGCTACGTATTCAGTCTGATTTTGTCGATTTGCTAGTAGGTGCTGCAGAAGGAACTCTGGCTGAAAAATCCATTGAAATAGATGCCAGAACTGCTGTGGCAGTAATGCTCGTTTCAGGAGGTTATCCAGGTTCGTACGTAAAGGGAAAAGTGATCAGTGGTCTTGACAATGTTAAAACCAGTATGGTTTTTCATGCAGGGACAGCACTGAAAAATGGAGATGTTTGCACCGACGGAGGTCGTGTTCTGGCCATCAGCTCTTATGGCGAAAGCATGAGCGAAGCACTTTCCTGCTCATACAAAAATGCTGAGTTGGTTGATTTCGACGGATTGTATTACCGGAAAGATCTGGGATTCGATTTGTAGTTAAGATTAGCTTGATAAAAAGGATTTAATTCAAAACTTTCCTGAACGACCAAACTGATCGCTGCAGCTGATACACAATGATTTCAAACTTCTTAAAATGTAATTTTTCCGGGCATGTTACTGAAAACGTTAAAATCAAATCAGGCCTATCATATCTTACTGATCCCTCTTATTGCAGCAGCATTATGGACTCGATCGCTGATGCATCCGGCAATCTTTCCTTTTTACCCTGGAGAAGACATGATGATTTTGTATCGACCCATCAGTTTTCTGCTGAGCAATAATCCGCTTGCAAATAATATTGTTGCTTTGTTATTTATTGTTTTGCTTGCTTTCCTGATCTTAAAGCTAAATGTTCAGTATGCTTTTATCCGGATTAAGACTTTTTTACCTTCGAGCCTGTTTATACTGATTACGTGTGGAATTCCTGATCTTCGTGCCATGCATCCGGTATATCCGGCAGCTTTGTTCCTGATTCTTGCTGTTGACCGGATTTTTGATTCATTCGATAAAGAAATCATTCATTCAAATGCCTTTGATGCCGGAATTTTTCTGGCTATCGGTTCTCTTTTTTACCTGAACCTGGTTTTTTTCTTTCCGTTTCTCTGGGTAGGCTTCCTTATTTTGAAACCCAACGTAAGTTGGCGGGAGTATATTTTAACTACACTGGGATTCATTTTGCCTTGGATGGCTGCCTTAACCTACTATTTCATAGTAGGACGTACGGATGAATTGCTCCATATACTTGAGGCGAATTTCACCTCTCATCAGGTTTTTCTGAGAGAAAATCTCCCGATACAGATTTATATCGGATATTTGGTTTTATTAACTCTTTTGGGTAGTTATTCTCTTCTGGCGCAGTATGATGGGAAAAAGATCAGCTCGCGTAAATACTTCAAGGCATTCTTCTGGATTTTTCTGATTTCAATTGTATTGATTATTGCCAACCCGGCAGTTTCTCAGGAAATCATTATTCTTTTGGCTATTCCTTTAACCTACCTGATTTCCAATTTTCTGATTTTTCTTAAGTGGCAAATCTGGGGCGAAGTATTCCTGTATTTACTGGCGGCAGGAGTCATCTATCTGCAATTTGTATAATTCAGTATAGCTTCAGACCGTTGAAGTAGTGTTTTCTACTTGTCTTGTTTAACCGGTCATCCGGCTCATCGATCAGCAAGTCCTTCCGGTTTTTTCAGAACCAGTTCTTCCATTTGAACATAAATATTCCTACCACTACTAAACTGATCGAGATCGCAATGACATAGCCAAAAGCAAAAGGAGAATCTTCAAAATGATTCGGAACATTCATTCCATACAAGCTGGCAACAAGGGTCGGAATCATCAGGATGATAGTGACTGAAGTGAGCTGCTTCATGATGACATTGAGGTTGTTCGAAATAATCGAGGCAAAGGCATCCATCATTCCACTCTGAATATCGCTGTACACGTTTGCCATCTCGAGAGCCTGCTTGGTTTCAATGACAACATCTTCCATCAGGTCTTCATCGTGCTCAATACCCTGCATATTTCGGCCATTACGCATTTTTGCCAAAACCATTTCGTTCGACTTTAATGAAGTAATGAAGAAAACAAGGCATTTCTCCATGTGCAGCAAACGGTGCAATTCTTTATTCTTGGTGGCATTTTCCAAATCCTTTTCAATCAATGCTGTTTGAACGTTAATTTCCTTCAGAAACTGTAGAAACCAAACTGCAGAAATAAGGAAGATCCGCAATACATAATCAAAATGATTGGTGATGGTAATCTTATTTTCGTTGATGGCCTTAATCAGTGAAGGAATTATTTCAGTGCGTCGCGAGCAGATGGTAATAATCTGTTTTCCTGAAATGATAATACCCAAAGGTACGGTAATGAAAGGTATTCCGTTGTTTTGGTTGTTGAGTGGAACACGCATGATGATCAACACATTGTCTTCATCAACCTCAATACGGGAACGTTCGTCGGTATCTAAAACGTCCATTATAAAATCACGCGGCACATCGTGTTCGCTGATTAAAACTTCTACTTCTTCGTTGGTAAGTTCCTGTGAGTTAATCCAGCAATTTGGCTGAAATTCATTCAGACGGGTAAAGGAAGTACCGGTTTCCCAATATGTAATCATAGTTTTCCGTTTTTTCGACAAACAGAGACTATGATCAGCCCTGTTTACCGGATTAATAACTTAATTAACTGTGTCGAATGATAATCGTCCATTTTTGATTGATATTTATTTCGGTGCAAAGGTAATTAATTGTGTTTAGAAAATCAGCTGCGTGTGAAAAAAAGTAATTTTTATACTCTTTTAGAATTTCTGAAACAAAATCACATAAAAAATACCCGCTTGTTTTCACAAACGGGTAAAACCATTTTTGCTTGTATTATGAGTTGTAGCGGTTCGTATGATTACAATTGAATCGGTTTCCCATTGTAAAAATCCAGAATTTTTGTTCTGAAAATATATTCATACTTAGCCTGAAGCAAATCGCTCTGAGCTTTTGAAAGGTTATTTTTGCTCTGGTTGTATTCAACTGAATTAATCATCCCAACATTAAATTTTTCTTCGGTATAGCGAAAAGCTTCCTTGGATGAAACCACCGCTTTCTGGTTGGCAACATATCTTTTGAAAGCTGCCAAAGCATTGGTATAAGCTTGCTCAATGTCTTTTCGGAGTAAATTTTTTGTGCTTTGTAATTGAAGTTCTGTGTTCTCAAGCGTTATCTGCGAATTCTTAACCTGCGTTTGCGCCTGAAAATGATTGAAAATTGGAATATTCAACGATAGTCCAAATCCATAGCTTCCATGAATCTTAAGTTGATCATTGAATGAATTGCCAATATTCAGATAGAAATTGCTGTAATTTCCTCCAAAAGTTAAAGATGGCAGTAGATTCCCTTTCGCTATCAATAATTGATTGCGGGCACTTTCAAGTTTAAATTCAGCACTTTTCACCGAAGGTCTGAACTGAACTGCATTTTTGAAAACTTCCATTGAATTCAGTAAGCTTATGTTTGCACCTATTTCGGGGAATGAAGGTTTTTCAATCAAAAAACTTTCAGTTGATGGTAATTCAAGAAGTTGATACAATGCCAGATATGCTAACTGTAGCCGGTTTTGAGCATTTACCACATCTAATTCTTCGCGGGCATACTGAGCCTCTATTTCAAGCAAACTCCCTTTGGCCAGGCTCCCGGCATCAACGAGTTTCCCGGTCCTGTCAAGCTGAAGCTGAGTGATTTTAAGAAGGTCTTCCGCAACAATACCTAATTCTTCGGCAAAAAGTATTTCAAGGTAAGATGCAGCAATATTAAGCATCATATCATCTTTGGCCTTCTGCATATCTTCCAGGCTGGCACGTAAATCCATGTCCGCCACTTTAATAGCGTTGTTAAGGGTGAATCCATTCCAGAGCGTAATATTCGAGCTAATACTACCTGAGGATCGATTTGAATTTTGATCTATTATAAGACCATTCCCTCCATCTGACCTTCCAAAATACTGATTGTTCTGTAATCCGGCATTCAGGTTGGGCAAACGGTTATACTTTGCCTGACCGAGTTGATTATTGTAATAGTCGGAGTTCAACTTCTGCTGTTTAATCTGGATGTTATTCTCAAGGGCATAATCAATACATTTTTGTAACGACCATGATTCCTGCGCCTGCGCACTTGTGAAAACAACAAGTAGTAAGACTGAGGCAATAAGGCTGTACATTCGTTTCATTCGTATATTTTTTAATATTATTATCATTGCGCTAACTTATTATAATTTTTCCGAATAGTACTTAGGCCTTTCCTTTTTCTTCTTCCTTCACTTTCTTTGGATCAATTTTCTCGCCTTTTACTTTATCCGCCTTAGTCAAACCTTCTGTGACTTCGATGTTGATTCCATCAGAAATTCCGGTTTTAACCATTCGTTTTTCAAACACTTGTGGTGTTGCTGTTTCTATTTCAACAAACGATGAATCTTTTTCAAACTTCAGGAATCCTTCAGGAATTACTAAAGCGCTATCTTTTTTCTCGAGAACAATATTGGCATTGGCACTATATCCTGCGCGGATGAACTGATTATCTTTCAGCACTACCGTTGCTTTAATTTCAAACTGAATGGCCCCATTTTCTTCCTTTCCTTTTGGGGCAATGTATTCCAGAATTGCACCGAATTTATCTTTCTCAATGGCTCCAATTTCCAGTTCAATGTTCATTCCTTCCTTGATTTTCCCCACTTCGGTTTCATCAACTTTCCCTTTGAATATCATATCGTTCATATCGGCCACTGTCGCAATGGTTGTCCCGTTATTAAAGGTGTTTGATTGAATCACCGAGTTTCCTTCTTTGATCGGAACATCAAGAACCATTCCGTTCACCGTAGACCGAACAAGTGTATTAGTAGCTGTTGATGCCCTTTTTGTTACACCGTTTTTAATTAATTCAACATTATTTTCAGCTGCCGACAATTCTTCTTTGGAAGAATCATAACTAACCTTGGCATTTTTATATTCTTCATACGAAATAACTTTCTGATCAAACAGCTTTTGCTGGCGGTCATAATCAATTTTAGCATCGTCGAAACCTAATTTTGCACGGTTCAGGCGGTTTTCAGCATTATTCAAGTTTACCATGTCAGGAATAATCTTGATTTTGGCAATGACCTGATCTTTTTTTACAAAATCACCTGCAACAATGTACAATTCATCAACAATTCCGGAAACCTGCGGAACGATATCGATTTCTCTACGTGGTACGACTGAGCCGGTAGCAACCGTTTTGCGAATGACGTTTGTTACGAATGGGCTCTTTGTTTCGAATACATCAGGCGTTTTTTTTGATTTGGTATAGAGGAAATAGATCGTTCCTCCGAAAATCCCTACAAGGATTACAATTCCTAAGATTTTAAAAATTTTCTTCATGTTTGTGTTTATTAATATGTTTCTGCTTTTTATACTTCACTTATTTTTGCAATTGCTATTCCGTCCGAAGCATAAAATTGCATTTTTCGACTTGTTCATGCGGACGGGCTGATCGGATCGCTTTCTTTCCCCCGGGTGCCGCTTCGCTTTACCCGGGGCTATTGTTGTGCTGCCCTTTCAGGGCGAAAAATTTCTTCACCCATTAACCTAAGCTTTCCCCTTTTGGGGGAACGGGAAGGGGGCTTCCTTTATCCTTCATCTCTGATGGCATCAATTGGCTTGATACTTACTGCTCTTTTGGCAGGAATTAAGCCTGCAATTACTCCTGCAATAACAAGCACCCCAAGCGCTGAAAGTGCCATGGTAAGATTGACCTGGGGGTTGCGAAAGAACATTTCATCACCTGCGGAAAGCAATATTTGGTTTAGAATTTCAAGTACACCAACACCAAGCGATAAGCCGATGTATCCGGCCATTACCGTCAGGAATACACTTTCAGCAACGATGTGTTTGATAACCGTTGCCGGAGTTGCACCAATTGCACGTTGAATTCCAATCTCCTGTGTTCGTTCTTTAATGATGACCAGCATGATGTTGCTGACTCCGATAACTCCCGCCAGAAGTGTTCCTATTCCGACAATCCAGGTCAGAACCTGAATGCCTAAAAATAAGGATCCGAATTTGATAAATTCTTTTTCGATGTTGAACGAACCAATGGCCTGAAGATCATCAGGAGCAATTTTATGCCGACTCTTTAAAATCGTTTTTAATTTTTCTTCCAAATCGCTGACTTTTGTCCCTTTCTTTGAGGTGACTGAAAAGAAATAAACCACATTCCCGAAATTGTAGGTTTTTTGCATGGTTGTAAACGGAATGATAATGGTTTCTTCCTTTTTTCCACCTCCTATGTTGATGCGGGTTTCTGCATGGATGACTCCAACGACCTGAAAATAGACACCGTTTATTTTTAAATACTGGCCAATCGGATTTTCATCTTTAGCAAACATGACCTCCAGTACCCGTTCGCCTATCACACATACCTTTCGTTCCTGACGCATATCTATTTCGTTGATCAGGCGGCCCTGTATGGGTGTCCATCGGTCAATTTTGAAATAATCCGGATAATCACCAAACACCTGGAAAGCACCGGTTCGTTCTCCCCGGATTGTATTATTGCCGGCCTGATCATTTCCAAATAAACGGGGTGAAAGGTATTCCACCTCTTTCACATTTTCCCTGATGTACTTTATGTCGTCTGTATCGTAGTGCCAACGGCGTCCGCGCTGAAAACCTTCATAAGGAACACTGGTTCGTTCGGTCCAGAAAAATGCTGAGTTGGTGGCAAATGCCTTAACTCCATCCAGTACGCCGTTCTCAAGAGCTTTTCCGGCACCTGACATGATGATCAGCATGAAGATTCCCCAAAACACACCGAAAGCCGTCATAAAACTCCTCATCCGGTTTTTCTTCAGGGCACTGATGATTTCGCTCCAAAGGTCCATATCAAACATGGTATAGCCTCCCTCTTGCTCCTCCAAAGGAGGGGTGATTAAATGGTTTGCGAATATTTATTGTTTTCATATCAATTTTCTAAATATCAGTAAATTTCGTCTCATGTTTTTTAGCCCTCCATTTTGGGGAGGGTTTGTGAGGGGGCTTTTATTCGTCGCGCAATGCAACAATTGGTTTAATGCTTGCGGCACGTTTGGCTGGTATGTATCCTGCAATAGCACCTGCAACAATGAGCAGCAAGGTAGAGGCAACAGCTATATTAATGTCAACGGTCGGATTCAGAAAAATGCTTTCTCCTGAATCGGTTGGAGGACCAGCCGACTGAACCATGAAGTAGTTGATCAATTCCATCAGTCCGGTACCTAAAACAAGCCCGATGTAGCCGGCAATGGTTGTTATCATGATAGACTCAAGCATAATCAGCCCTATTACTGACGAGGGACTTGCTCCAATTGCTTTGCGGATACCAATTTCTTTGGTGCGTTCTTTGACTACGATCAGCATGATGTTGCTTACTCCTACAATTCCGGCAATCAAAGTTCCTATTCCGATGATCCAAATGAAGATTTTAATCGCCTGGAAAATTTTCATGGTTTGAATGTAGTTTTCCAGTTTATTATATAAGCCAATTGCACCTTCATCTTTGGGGTCAAATTTGTGTTGTCTTGCAAGGGTATTTCTGATTTGTTCTTCAATGGACCGACTCTCTTCCAGGGTTTCAGCATTGATTGTCAGCGCCAGGTTGTGAAGACGGTTTGATCCGCTAAAAATCATTTGGGCAGTTGACAAGGGCATGAATGCATTCCGGTTTCTGGTTGATCCGGGTTCAGTTGAAATGCCAACTACCTTGAAGGGTACGTTGTTGATATTAACATATTCTCCTATGGCCGTTGAGTCTTTAAATAAAGCGGTTTTGATGTCGGTTCCCAGCACTACCACTTTTCGTTTTTGAAGTATATCAATCTGATTAATAAAACGACCTTCATTCAGAATCAGATTTTCAACTTCCTTTAACTCAGGTTGGCAGGTAATTGTTGTGTATTCTCCTGATTCCTTCCCATACGAATATCGTGTACTGCCCATAAAATAGCGTCCGGAGGATACTCCAACACCCGGAACCTTTTGCACGATTTCCTGGTCTACGTTGTGAAACTTAATGGGTCTCCCGGTTTTCATTCCCTCATACGGTATGGTCGTTTCACCAGTCCAGATCCACATGGCATTTACAGCATCGTTCATGAAATTGGCAGCAACTCCGTTACTTAAGCCATTTCCTGAACCCAGCAGAATCATCAGCATAAAAATTCCCCAGGCAACAGAGAACCCTGTAAGGAATGTTCGCATCTTATTCTTTTTTATGGTGGCAAAGATCTCCTGCCATATATCGATATCAAACATAGTTTACAGTTTGAGCGGTTTCCAATCCTTTGATGTAGCTTTTCTGGAACTGTTTAAGTTCTCCATTACGGATAACTTCATGAATCAGTCCGTCTTTCAATCGGATAATCTGGTTAGTCATGGCTGCAATATCATGCTCGTGTGTGACAATGATTACCGTGATTCCGGCTTCATTAATCTCTTTCAGAATATCCATTACTTCATACGAAGTTGCTGAATCTAATGCTCCGGTAGGTTCGTCAGCCAAAATGATTTTGGGATTCGAAATCAAGGCCCGGGCAATAGCTACCCGCTGTTTCTGGCCACCCGACATTTCGTTTGGCATGTGATTGGCCCAATCCTTCAGTCCCAGTTTTTCAAGGTATTCCATTGCAATCTGATTACGTTTTTTTCTGGGAACCCCCTTGTAGTAAAGTGGAAGTGCCACATTCTCCATGGCATTTTTAAACGAAATCAAATTGAAAGACTGAAATACGAAACCCACCATTTCGTTTCTTAATTTGGCAGCCTTTTTCTCGCTCATATTCGAAATCAGATTACCGGACAAATGGTAAGTTCCATTGTCGTAATTGTCGAGCATCCCCAAAATGTTCAGTAGTGTTGACTTCCCGGAACCGGAGGAACCCATGATGGAAACGAAATCTCCCTGTTCAATATCAAGGTCGATACCTTTCAGGACATGGAGACTATTGCTTCCCATTACATAGGATTTGTGAATGTTGTTTAATTTAATCATGGCTTTATTTTCTGCTAGTTTTCGAATCAAAATTCGTAAATAATGTCCTTACGAGTGTGCTTTTTTCGATGAATGGCTGATTTTTCCCTGTTAAACGGTTAAAAATGGCTGTTTTATCGGTCATAAATTATCCGGGGATATCGGTAAATAAAATTTATTGATCTTAACTGTTATCTGTTTTTAAGTTCACTTTACGTCAAGATATGACGGATAACAAAACGATTCGTTACAGCTTACTAACAAATTTTGAAAATATTTACATCCAAAAAAACACGAAAAAAGGGATGTAACAACTAAATGTCCATCCTTTTAACCTTTATTTAATATGGGTGGGGTCCTAGAACTTCAGATTTAAACCAGCGAAAAAGGTTGTTCCGGGCATGGTGTAATACCTGTTCTGTTCGTATTTCTGATTCAGAAGATTTTCAGCACTTATAAATAAATCAGCAAAATTGAAAATCCGGTGGGTGACTTTTGCATTTATAAGCGTATAGTCTTCCTGAACAGCAACTGACGATGGATCGGTATCCAAATTTACAATTTGCTGAAAACTGAGCATAAACATAGTCTTATTGAATCGGTAACGTGCACTGACAAATAACTGATGTTCAGGAGTTGCATATACTGGCTTTTTCATGTTGATATAACTGTAAGCACCATGAATATTGAGTTTCGCTGATGGATTGGCATCTGCCGAAAACTCTATTCCCTTGTTCGATACTTCTCCGGCATTTTGTAATCCTTTCAGAGGAACCGTAATAATTAGATTGTCTCCCTTCACAAAAAATGCGGTTAGTTCCAAATTCAGTTTCCGGTCAAAGTAAGCCTTTAGAATTCCTGTTTCGTAATTGAAAACCGTTTCAGGCAGAAGTTTTGGATTGGGTCCGAAGAGAAACAACTCACGAATAGTAGGGCTGCGGAACCCTTTTGAAAATGAAGCCTTCCATGTTGTATTAACACCAAACTGCCATGCAAATCCTGCCGAAGGAATCCATTCATTCCCGTAAACTGAATGATTCTGAAGCCTTAGCCCTGCATTCAAAGTCAGTTTTTTGGCGACAGTTTGCTGTATATAACCATATGTCCCAAGTTCGTAAACCGAAGTATCAGCAAATACGATTCCTTGGCCTTCCATAGCTTTTATATTTTCCGCCAATCCGCCATAGTTGATGTAGTCAAGACCAAGTGTGATTGTATTTCCTTTGAAAAGTTTCAGCGATTCATAAAAGTTGAGACCATAATTGTGGTCAGTAGAATGAAATCTGTCGGTAACATCGTGTTCCCCAAAATTATAAAATAACTTGGCTGAGCCTGAAACTTTTTCGTAATCGTTCTCGAATGTGAAAGCACCATATCCACGGGTAATATCAATATCGAAGCCTTTTTTTGCTGAAAGTGTATCTGGTCCCGGATCAGATGCCTGAAATTCAGCTAAACTGAAATCACCACTCATTTTCAGATGTTTGTTGAGTCGATAACCCATTTTAGCATATCCATTACTGATTTTAAATTCGGAATTTGCACGGTGTCCATCCGTCTGATCATGGTTTCCTGAAGCAAAAAAGCTCAGTTTGTCTTTTTTATAACCTCCTGATACCATATATTTTTGCGTGTTGAACGAACCAAGCATCAGACGTGCATGTCCATGAAAACCATTCTGATTCTGTTTCATTGTGATCAGATTAATCACTCCGCCCATGGCGTTTGAGCCATATAAAACCGAACCAGGACCGCGAATGACTTCTACACGATCAACATCAGAAGCAACATACGAATCGGGCAGCGGATGACCGAAGATCCCTGCAAACTGAGGATGACCGTCAATCAATATCAAAACACCGGTTGTAGGATTTCCTCCTATCCCGCGAATGGTAATCTGTCCGGCTGAACCGGCTGAAATACCAAAACCTGTGACGCCGCGTTCGGTAACAAATAAACCAGGAACACGTCCACTCAAAATTGGCAATATCGACGACTCACTGCTTTCGTTAATTTGGGCACTGGTGACCACTGAAACTGACATTGGAACATTTTCACGATTTATTTTTACCGGCGTTCCGGTTACCACCACTTCTTCAATTTTCAGGGTGTCTCTGTAAATCGCCTGAGCATTGAGCGTCGCTTGTATAGCGGAAAACAGAAGTAAGAGAATGATAAATTTTAACAGGTATTTTTTCATTTTAGAAAGATTCATTTTAAATCGTGTTATTATATATCTATTTCGTGTTACCTGAAAGACAAAAAATATTCGGTTTTATTCCTAATTAGTTTTCCGCTATTAATTTGCCTGATGTTTATCAGATTTTCAGACAATTTATTATTCGAAATTTTTCAGCAAATATTTCAATGGGTTCAATACATGGAGAATTTCTTACCACCCTAAAAAATGCATGCCCAGGCCAGCACTCAGAATGACCAGACCTGCTATCAGGTGCATGTACTTTTCTTTGGATTTAAATTTTAAAAAGGAAGAACCCAGATGCCCCAGATAAACAATGAACATCATAGTCGCGATAGTGGTAATGCCAAAGAAAATGGCGACTGATGCAATTCCGGTGGCACTTCGTTGTACTGCCGGAATAAATAACATCGGAATTAATACTTCACAAGGGCCAAAAACAAAGATGATGAATAAAACCCATGGGGTCAATTTGGTTTCATCCACCTTTTCTTCCAAACCGTGGCTAACCTGGTGTTTGATTTCACGCAGACTTTTGGGTATCAGGAAATTTGGCAGGTGATGATGCCCGCCGTTTTTCAGAAATTTGTAAAAGCCATAAACCGAGTAGATAAGGCCGAAAAAAATCAACAATAATGCAACAATATCACCCCTGAATTCCTCAATAAATGTCAGTTTATTTAAGCTGATTCCCAGCGCAATTCCTGCAAGTCCGATCACAACCGAACCTCCCACATGACCAACTCCGGAAATAAACGTAATCCACATGGTTTTTGGAACACTCCAGTTTCTTGCTTTACTCAACACGATAAATGGCAAATAATGATCAGGTCCCAGGGCTGTGTGGATAAAGCCGAGTGAAGCTGCGGTAAGTGTGAGTAAGATTAGCTCGTTCATTCTAATTCCTATAATTTGTTGATCAAAGAAGCCTGGCAGGCTGCACCAAAACCATTGTCGATATTGACAACCGATACGCCGGCGGCACAACTGTTCAACATCGATAATAAGGCCGACAAACCCTGAAAATTGGCACCATATCCAATGCTTGTTGGTACACCAATTACTGGTTTATCGACGAGTCCGCCAACCACACTGGCCAACGCACCTTCCATGCCTGCTACAACGATTATAACTCTAGCATTCCGGATGACTTCCCATTTATTGAACAGACGGTGAATCCCTGCTACACCAACATCATAAATGGCTTCCACTTGATTATTTAAAAACCGGGCCGTTTCAACAGCCTCTTCGGCTACCGGAAGATCAGAAGTTCCGGCTGAAACAACAGCAATGTATCCTTTTCCCGAAATTTCTTCTTTATGCTTGTAAACAATTGTTCTTGCCAGTGAATTGTAAACCGCACCCGGCACAACGCTTTTTACTGCCTCATAAATTTCTTCGCTGGCACGGGTTGCCAGAATGTCAATCCCTTTCGTATACATCCGTTCGGCTATTAACCTGACTTGTTCCGTGGTTTTTCCTGCAGCATAAATCACTTCGGGCAAGCCAGTCCTATGCAGGCGATCGGTATCAATAGTTGCAAAACCCATTTCCTCAATGCCGCGTTTGGTGAAATGTGATAAGGCCTCCGCCAGTTCAATTTCACCATCTTTATATTTTTCGAGAATGTCACGAATATCCATATCAGCAGCTTTTAGTAATTATTTTTTCTACCTCATTCAGACTAATTCCATGCTGTGTTGCCAGATTTTTCAGATCCTCAAATTCCGGCTTAAGCCGAATTTCCCTGCCCTGAAAATAGCTGTATTTTACCCTGACTTTTCCCAATTCAGTTTCAATTTCTTTTTCCTGACGTTCCAGAACCGTTTTTGAAACTGAATATTCCCTTAGGCCAATGGTCGTGCTGTTATTGAAAATGATGGCTTTAATTTCAGGCTTGATTATTTCGTTGCACAGAACCGAAAGTATGTTGGCTGGTCGTGATTTCTTCATGATGATCGGTGTCAAAAACACATCGCTGGCACCTGCCTCAAAGAGTTTTCCGAAAAGATGATCGTACCATTCCGGATTCATGTCGTCGATATTACATTCCAGCATCCATGCCTTTTCTGAAGTTGTGTGGTCCTGATTTTCGCTGGTTTCAGAAAGGTAAATCCTCAATGCATTCGGAACTTCCGAAATGTCGCGTTGCCCGATTCCATACCCGGTTTTCTTTATCTTGAAATCGATATTCTCAGAGAATTCATCCACTGTGGCAACAAGGATTGCGGCTCCTGTTGGGGTAGTCGCTTCATGCTGTACCAATCCGGTTTTGACTGGCACATTCTGAACAATCAAGGCGGTAGCCGGAGCCGGAACTGGCATGAGGCCATGAGCACATTTCACCATTCCTCCACCTAACTGAATGGGTGAGGACATCACTTTATCCACTTTCAGGTGATTCAGGCAAATGGCAGCTCCAACAATGTCGGCAATGGAGTCCAATGCCCCCACTTCATGAAAATGAACCGCTTGTTTGCTGATGTTGTGAACCTTGGCTTCGGCTTCTGCAATGAGGTCAAAGATTTTAAGTGATAGGATTTTGACTTCCGCAGAAAGACTACTCTGGTTGATCAATTCCTCTACATGCCTTAAATGACGGTGTTTTTCGTTCTCCGGATTTTCAATCACCACCGTAGCTTTGGTCCCTGAAATTCCTCTGCGGATATCTTTCTGAATCTCCAGATGAAAGCCTTCAATTTTTAGTTTCTGAAGTTCAGTCTTCAGATAGTCAGGATCGACACCTAAATCGATCATGGCGCCAAGATTCATATCTCCGGAGATTCCGGCAAAACAATCGTAATATAGAATTTTCATATCTTTTTAATTTTTTTTTGTTCGATGGTCAGCACTCTATTCAGTTTTCCTGAGACCAACCCTTCTTCATCAATTTCTATCCGTTCAAAACCAAGTTCTTTGATCTCACTGATCACCGTGTTTTTGATGGACTGAAGTTTCTCCATATCCTCTTTTCGGACTTCAATTTTTCCAAAGGTTCCAAAATGACGAACCCTGATATCTTCAAAGCCATAGTTGTTCAGGATATCTTCGGCAGCCTCTATTTGTTTCAGTTTTTTGAGCGTTACAGTCTGATTGTAAGGAATGCGCGAACTCAGGCAAGGGCTGGCCGGCTTGTCCCAGTTGGGTAAGTTAAAATATCCGGCAATCTCCCGAATTTCCTCTTTGGCAATTTTACAGTCGACCAGTGGCGAAAGGACCAGATTCTTTTGCGCAGCGTCAATTCCCGGGCGATAGTCACCCAGGTCGTCGTAATTTGTTCCGCTCAGAATTTCAAAACCGGGGTATTCCTTTTTTAGTTCCTGAAGGTCGTGAAACAGGTGATCCTTGCAATAAAAACACCGATTGATCGGATTTTGGCTGTAACGTAAATCGCTCAGTTCATTGGTCTTAATGACATTCAGTTGGATGTCAAATTCTTTGCAAAACGATTGAGCCAGATTGAAATCTTTATTTTTCAGGCTCTCTGAATTTGAGATTACTCCAACGACATTGTCGCGACCCTGAAATTTCCGGGCCAGGTAAAGCACTAGCGAGGAATCTATTCCTCCTGAAAAGGCAACTATGGAACCTCTTCTTTGCCCGAACCAATTTTCAAGCAAACGGAGTTTATCTTTTAAAGAAGGATTTAGATTGTTCATATTTTAAAGGCTGCTCTTGCTATTTGTTTTTTTGTTTCGTGTATTATTCAGGCAAAAATTATTCGGTTTTACTCATAATCAGTTTGCCATGCTGAATTCCTTTGATGCCAATTAACTTATCTGACAATTCGGTTAACCGACGTGAGGCTCCTTTTACCGCGATAATTTCCATACCGTTTTGTTCGCTCAGGTTAAATTGTTGAACACCAATCACTGCATCGCGGTACTGAAATTGAAGCTCAGCTGATCGGGTGCGAATTTCGGGTTTTTGGCTACTGTAAACCATCACCACAGCGCCTGCCACCAGATTGTCGCATTTCCATTTTTGTTCTACCAGATTTTTCTCAATCAGGTAGCGGATGGCTTGTGATCGGTTCGAAAAATTATTTTCATTCACATACTGATCTAAAGCGGTGAGTAGCTCTTCTTCCAGCGAAACGCCAAAACGTGAAACGGTCATGATGTTACTTTTTTATTAATTCGTGTTATCGTGTGCAAATATAAAGTAATGGGTGGATTTTGCAAAGAAAATTAGGAAGAGATTGTTTGCACCTATAGCTGTTGTTCTTTCAATACCAGCCTGGCTTTGTCGTTACTTACAATGTTGGAATAAAATTCAACCACCGCCTGATAATTTTCTTTAGGCCAGACTCCTGGTTTGATTTTCAGTTCCCGAACATAAATAGCACGATCATTTTCAAGAGTAACTGATGAATAGTATTCGCCATATTCAGTAGAAAGAGTTTTGCAGCGAGGAATAGTTTCTACCTGATAACCTTTGGGTAACTGAAAAACAATAGAGTCTTTGTCATAGTAGGAATATTTTTGCACTGCCGGCATCCTTCTATTATCAACTTTTGAAGGAATGCTTTTGTTCTGATTCAACATGTTCATCGGGATGAAAAGGCGTGTTCCTGTTTTTGTTGCGTACTTTTCTGAAGTCATTGTCAGAGATTCGAATACTTCAGGAATTTTCTCCTTTTTCACTTCATATTCGAACGTATTCAACATAAGTCCTGGAATGCCCATGTCATCAAGAAGTTCTTTTTTCTGATCTTCTTTACTCTTGTCGAAAAGCGACGAAACGTTGTCGTACTGGTATCCCGAATAGCTGGTTTTTACAGTGGTTTGCATGGCACCATCAGCATTGATTTGTACTTCGCCCTCACGAAACTGTAAATTCTGTGCGGATTTGAGCAATGGTGTAACTACCAGTTCCCCGCCCTGAGGAGTAATTAGCATTACCTTGCGGCCTGCAACAAATCGCCCAAGATAGCCACAGGCCTGAGTTTGACTGGTACATTCGAGCCAAATGGAATCGTTGCGCAATGGAACACAAAGAATGACATGGTTGTTTTGGTTGATGGTGGGAAAATCGGTCATGGTAATTCCCTGATTGGGGCCAGCTCCGGCAAGTACATACAACGAAGGAATGCCGACACTGTTGAGAAGTGATTTCATATAATTGGAGAGTGCTTTACAATCGCCGTAACCGAGCCGGTCAACTGTTTCGGCAGGGAAAGGTTGATAACCTCCCAATCCAAGCTGAATTCCGATATAGCGTGTGCGTTTTTGCATATATTGATAAAGCGTGTTTACCGCCGAAGTAGTATCTTTGATTTCACCTGTCAGATTTCGGATTTCGGTTTGTCGCTGCAAAGGCAATTGGTCGCGCCCATTGTTCAATCCGGCAATCCATTTACCTAATTCCTGCCAGGTGGTCATTTCCCCTTCGGAACCATCGTAAATGAAATTTGTCGGGGCAATGATGACCCGGGCTGTTTGGGTGTATAGTTCCGGAGACATGGGTTCTTCCTTCCACGCAGCAATGGAATCCAGTTTCCATTCGTTGATATGTTTCCCGTTTTCGTTTTTCGCCGTTCCGCATCCGGCAGGCAAGTTGACCTCTTTGATGCGAATTTCAAGATTTTCAGGATAAGAAACGTAAAATGATGATTTTTCTACCGACAGACGATATTCTTCAATCGGTTGCCAGTCAGGATAGGCAATCAGTCCGGCGTGTTCAATTTCAAATTGATATTCAACCGTATATGGATAAGTTTTTATGTTGAAATCGGCCAGTTTAAATCGTATGTCATCATACATGGCACCATTCGAAGTGTAGTTTACATCCAGTATCTCAGCATTTTTTAATTTATCTTCAGAGATACCAGCCCCATTGTAGATCCTTCCTGAAATTGATTTTATCTTTTCTGATTTATCATAGGGAAGTGCCAGTTTTCCAAAATGATCTCCATTTTCTTCCAGTATGGTGATCACCATATGTACTTTTTCAGTAGCCTTCCCGTATTCGATCAACTCAAATTCATGACGGTATTCGCGGCAAACCGCATAGGCATCTTTTTTCATGGCATCAGAAATAGTTGTTGCCGGGTAAAATGGCTGATCTTTATCTTTTCCGGACAAAGAAACAGCAAGAGTCAGTAGAATTCCTATTGAAAATAAAAATTTGTTGCTCATCAGTTGCTTATTTTTTTAAGGACTATTTGTTCCGACTCTTTTCCAATAATAAGGTTGCAAAATTCCTGAAGTGTTTGGTACTCTGTTGGCAGGAAGACCGTTTTGTCGATGTTCAGACGCGTAGATAAAGAGATGCCATTTTCATTCTGCACAATTTTATAAATAAAAGACCCGCTTTTTTCTGGTAGGGCGAATGCCTTGCTTTGAGGAAGTTCTTCTACCTGGTATCCTTCCGGAATAATCAGGTTCAACAGGTAAGTTTGAGAGGAAGTGACACCATAGTCAACCGGATATTCGCGGGTTGGTGATGTGAATGGATTTTTAGTAATCCGGTCAACCAGAACAGGGTTGAAATAGATGATTTCAGCATCAGGTTCTGATTCATTTTGAAGGCTTACCTGATATTTTTTTTCGATTGGCAAATAAATGCTATCGAGGTTAGTGTATGAATAATCATTGTATTGAATATCAGTAGATTTGTTCTTTATTTTGTCGAAATACTCCTTTTGCCCACCAGCGTCTTTTACTGATTCCCGAAAGTCAAAAGCATCAAGACCTGTTTCTTTTGAAACAATATTGCCGGTAAATTTGCCATCTTTTAGTTCAATACTTGCCATCGTGAAGCTGCTCGATTTAATATTGGTCAACGCAACTTCTTCAACGTTGTCTTCTTTTAGTAGCCTGCCTTGGCCATTTAAGCAGCGGAACGGTATCAAGCCTGCTTGTCGGTTTGGTTCAGTGGCATCAAGTAGAACGGGTTCTCCATTAACCAACGCACTTGCAATTACATAATTACAATCACTTAACGAGGCATGCACTGGTGAAACAATTCCATTATTCCGGGTACTTAGAATAACCGGATTGGCTTCGATACCCGCTTCATTGAGCATTGCAATTAGCAATAAATTTACTTCAGCTGAATTGCCGTTTTTATCATTGAATGCTTTTCGTAATGATTGAGAAGGCATATATCTTTTAATTCCATCCCATTTTATGTTGTGCTGAACATAGTTGTAGATGGCTAGCATCTTTTGCTTTTCATCTGTTTTTCCGGCGATAAGGCTGGCAATTTCATCCTTTGCAAAATTGGCCGATTTGATCTGGTTGCCAAAATCTGCATCATTGAGCAAATCTCTGGCAATGTCGTTCCACGAATTGGTATAGCTTTTATATTTTCCCATTATCTTAGTATAATCTTCTACGGCCAACTCAAATTTCAGCTTGGTGGTATAGTTTTCGAGAGTAGTTAGAGTCTGTCTATAAACATCAAATTGTTGATAATTAATTATATGCAGCCTTTTATTGTGTATCCATTTTTATTAGTTTTAAGAAAAGATACACCATGAAACTATTTGAAGATTTTAAGATCAAGTT